>Ga0194133_10004972_pt1 | contig 17258 bp, 20 predicted proteins | sample TA2KigOf40mmetaG_FD_155448 | JGI IMG/M metagenome (GOLD analysis project Ga0194133, IMG submission 155448) | Freshwater microbial communities from Lake Tanganyika, Tanzania - TA2015055 Kigoma Offshore 40m | ecosystem: Environmental > Aquatic > Freshwater > Lake | place: Tanzania: Lake... | reverse complement strand
TGCGCACCTTCTGGCGCGTGACCTTGCCCCTGTCGATGCCGGGGGTGATTGCGGCGGTGCTGATCGTCTTTATCCCGACGGTGGGCGATTATGTGACGCCCGAACTGATTGGCGGCGGCAAGGTGCCGATGATTGCCAACATGATCGAAAGCCAGCTTCTGAAGCAGCGCGATCAGGCGCTGGGTTCTGCGCTTTCGGTCACAGTGATGATGATCGTGGCGGTGGTCTCGATCATCTTCCTGCTGCTGAACCGGCGCTTCCTGAGGGGGCAGAAATGAAATCTCCATCGCTGCGCGTCTATGCCATCGCCTATCTGCTGTTCCTTTATGCGCCGATCATCCTGCTGCCGATCTTTGCCTTCAATGACAGCAAGGTGGTGCAGTTTCCGCTGAAGGGTTTCACGTTCGAATGGTTCCGCGAGATGACCGAGGATGCGCAATTGGGCATCGCGGTGAAGAACAGCCTGATCATCGCGTTTTCATCGGCCACCCTGGCGACCACGCTGGGCATCTTTGCCGCCCGCGCCTCGACCCGGTTCAGCTTCCCCGCCAAGGGGCCGATCATGGGTCTGATCATGCTGCCCATGGTGCTGCCCGAGATCATCGTGGCGATGTCGCTGCTGATCGTGCTGCTGTCCATGGGGGTGCAGCTGTCGCTGTTGACCATCATCATGGGGCATGTGTTGATCTGCACACCTTTTGCGGTGGCGATCCTGTCCTCGGCCTTCCAGTCGCTGGACAAAAGCCTGGAAGAGGCGGCCTATGACCTGGGCGAGACACCGTTTTCGACCTTCCGGCTGATCATCCTCCCCTTGGTCCTGCCGGGCATCATCTCGTCTTTCCTGATCTGTTTCACCATCTCGATCGACGAATTCATCATTTCGAACTTCCTTGGAAGCGGCGAGGCGGTGCTGTCGGTCTACATCTTTGGCCAGTTCCGCTTTCCGGCCAAGGTGCCCTCGATGCTCGCCCTGGGAACCATACTGGTTCTGTTGTCGATCATTCTTCTGACCATTGCTGAATATTTCCGCCGCCGTGGCATCGCCAGGACCGGTGGCAAGGATACCGGAGGCTTCCTGTGACGTTCTCGGCTGCCAAACCCACGATGATCGAATTCAAGGACGTCCATAAGTATTATGGCGATTACCACGCCCTGCGCGGGATCAACGGCACCATCAAGGCAGGCGAGTTCTTCTCGCTTCTGGGGCCTTCGGGCTGTGGCAAGACCACGCTGTTGCGCACGATTGCAGGGTTCGAGGGAATATCCTCGGGGGCGGTTCTGATCGACGGCAAGTCGATGGAAGGGGTTCCCGCAAACGAACGCCCGACCAATATGGTGTTCCAGTCCTATGCGATTTTCCCGCATATGTCGGTGGCCGAAAACGTTGGCTTTGGCCTGCGCAAGGATCCGCGCTCCAAGGTGGAAAAGGCCAAGGCGGTGGAAGAGGCTTTGGAAATGATCGGCCTCAAGGGCTATGGCAACCGCGCGGCCCATGCGCTTTCGGGCGGGCAGCGCCAGCGGGTTGCGCTGGCGCGGGCTCTGATCCTGAAACCCAAGGTTCTTTTGCTGGATGAACCGCTGAGCGCGCTCGACAAGAAGATGCGTGAGCATATGCAGGTCGAGCTGATCAAGCTTCAGCGCCAGGTTGGGATCACTTTTATTCTGGTGACCCACGATCAGGAAGAAGCGCTTGTGATGTCTGACCGGATCGCGGTCATGTTCGAGGGCGAGATCGCCCAGCTGGCCGATCCCGAGACGCTGTACAGACGTCCAATGTCCAAGAAGGTAGCCGATTTCATCGGCACCATGAATTTCATCCCTGCCACCGTTCTTTCCGATGCCGGCGGCAAGGTCGAGGTGGATGCAAAGGGCTTGGGTAAGGTCACGCTTGATGCGGAAACCCAGCCTCCGGTGCGCGGCGAAAGCCCCGTCGTGGGCCTGCGCCCCGAGACGCTGACACTGCTTTATGACGATCAAAAAGCCACCGACCGCGAGACGGATGGGGTCATCGACGAGGTGATCTATTTCGGCGATATGACCTATTACGACGTCTATCTGGGCGGCACCGATGTGGAAGTGCGCCTGTCGATGCGCAATGTGCCGGGGCGGCCGGTTCTGGATGTGGGCACCAAGGTGCGAGTGGCCTGGAGCCCTTCGGCGCTCGTCCTGTTCCGCTAAGGGCGCTTGTTGCAAGGCAGTGGGGCAGGGGCTGCCGGCTAGCGGTCCGGCGACAAGAGCCCCAAGCCGCGCAAGTAGATGCCGATCCCGGTTTCCAGCAGATCCTCGGGCGAAAAGGGGCTTTTGTTCATGCCGCGCATGAACTGCTCCACAACGCCGTGGCTCATCGCCCAGACATGGGCAGAGAACATCGCGGCTGGCGGGCGGCGATCTTCGGGCAGTTGCGCCGCAAGACCGGCGGCGGCCATGTCCTGAACCGCCTTGGCGCGCAGGGCCACTTCGGCCACTTGCGGACGAGCGCCGAGGTTCAACCCGCTTTCAAACATCGCCATGTAATGACCCGGATACTTGCGGGCAAAGGCAAGATAGGCGCGTCCTGTCGCTTCAAAGGCGGCAAGCGGGCTGGGCTTGCCGCCGGAATAGGCGAATTCCATCAGGGCAGCAAAGATGTCAAACCCCTGCCGTGCCACCTCGGCGATCAGATCCTCACGCCCGGCGAAATGGCGATAGACAGCGGCGGGGGTGACATCGGCGGTCTTTGCCGCTTCGGACAGGGTAAAACCGTTCGGCCCCTGCGCCGCGATCAGCTCAAGCGCCACATCGACCAGCGCCTGGCGCAGGTTGCCGTGATGGTAGCCTTTTTTCACCGTTTGCGCAGCCCGGTTCCGCCGCAGATCTTGGGGTCAATCTCGCCGATCTTTCCCATGTCGCGGCCTTTGTAGCCAACTGCCCGCAGCACCGTCTGCACCGCAGCAATGCGCGCGCGTTTCTTGTCGTCCGACAGGATCACCGTCCAGGGTGCAAACTTGAAGTCGCTGCGTGCCATCGTGTCGTCAATCGCCTCGCAATAGGCGTCCCATTTGCCCAAGCCGTCGATGTCGATCTGGCTGAGCTTCCATTGCTTGAGCGGATCCTGCTCGCGGTCAAGGAACCGTTTGAGCTGTTCGGCCCGGCCCGTCTCAAGCCAGATCTTCACAAGGATGATACCCTCATACACGATCATCCGTTCAAATTCAGGAAGTTGCCGGATGAACTTCTCACGCTCCTCTGGCGTGCAAGAGCCGAAAACATGTTCGATCATCGCTCGATTGTACCAGGACCGGTCCAGGATCGTCATTTCCCCCTTGGCGGGCAGCCAATCGACATAGCGCTGGAAATACCATTCCGCGGCCTCGCGCTCGGTCGGTTTCGAGAGCGCCACGACGTGGGCAAAGCGCGGGTTCAGGTTTTCGCGCATCACGCCAATCGTGCCGCCCTTGCCCGCGGCATCGCGCCCCTCGAACACCACCACCACGCGGTCACCGCTGGCCTTGAGCCCGGCCTGCATCTTCACCAGTTCGATCTGCAGGGCCTCCATATGGGCATCATAGGCCTTGCCCTTCATCTCTTCGCGATAGGGGTAATCGGGGTTCAGACTGTCGTCCTTGTCGGCCGAGGCGATGGCCTTGCGCAGGCTTTCCGGGGCGGTTTCGTTGAAGAACTGGCTGATCGCGCCGTCAAAGGGCAGGTCCATTCGTCACTCCTTCACTTGCCTATATCATTGAGATAAAAGGGCGTTCCTTGGTAAATTTCATTCACCCAATTGCCGTAAAGCAGGTGCCCATGGCTGCGCCACCGGTTTTTCGGCGGGTTGGCAGGGTTGTCGTCGGGATAATAGTTCAGCGGCACATTGATCGGGGTGCCGGCCGCGATATCGCGGTCATATTCCTGTTTCAGCGTGTCGCTGTCATATTCAAAGTGGTTGAAGATATAGAGCGCGCGGTGGCAGGGGTCTTCAACCAGGCAAGGCCCGACCTCGGCGCTGCCCAGAAGGGTGCGCAGACCGGGGGCGCCGTCAATCTCGGGCTGGCGCACCTCGGTCCAGCGGCTGACAGGGATCACGAAATCATCCGAAAAGCCGCGTAGATAGCGCGAGGTGGGGTTCAGGTTCTGGTGACGGAAACAGCCAAAGGCCTTGGCGTCCAGCATGTGTTTCTTCACGCCATGGAAATAATAGATCATCGCCATGCCGCCCCAGCAGACGCCAAAGGTCGAATGGACATTGGTCTGCGTCCAGTCCATGACCCGGCGCAACTCGTCCCAATAGGTCACCTCTTCGAAGGGCAGGTGTTCGATGGGCGCACCGGTGATGATGAGGCCGTCAAACTTTTCGCCCGATGCCTCAACCTCGGCAAAGGGGCGGTAGAAGGTTTCCATGTGTTCGGCGGCGGTGTTGCGGGTCTGGTGCTCGCTCATCCGGATCAGATGGAAGTCAATCTGCAAGGGCGTGGCGCCAATCAGCCGCGCAAACTGGTTCTCGGTCTGAATCTTTTTCGGCATAAGGTTCAACAGCCCAATGCGCAGCGGGCGAATGTCCTGCTGCGCGGCCCGGTCTGGCGTCATGACCATGACGCCTTCGTTCTTCAGAACGTCAAAGGCGGGCAGGGTGGCGGGCAGGGTGATGGGCATGGGAAAACCTTGGGAGATTACAGAAAGTTAGGTTTCTGAGGACCGGCGATCAAGGGCGCGGGCGATGAGCGCGTCAAAGGCCGCAGGGCTTTGCGTGGCCGCCACCTCTTCGGCTGTGATCGTCACGCCCCACCGCGCCATTGCGGCATAGCGTGGCTGACGGCTTTGCAAGAGCCGGGCATAGCCAAAGCGCAGGAAAGCATCCGGATCGGCGGTATCTGGCGTCAGACCGGTTTCGGCCAGATAGTCGTTCCACACGGTCAAAAGGAATTCGGGCCGATAATACATCGGCTTTGGCGCACGATCAAAGCGACGGCAAAGCTCGTCGCGATGGGCGTCTGATCCCTGGATCCAGACCGGCAGCAGATGGGCCGAAACCTCGGCCATCACTGGATCGGCGGGGTTCTGGGCATCGACCACCTCGCAGATCGAGCCGGAGGTGTCGCAGACAAAGTGAGTGTATCCATACAAATCCAGCGCGCGGTCGATAAATCGCGTGGTGTCGAGCATCGCCGACGCCTCGGCCTGGGCGTGTTGGGCCTGACGGCGCTGATACTCGGCAAAAGGCAGCCCACCCTTGGCCGGATCGCCGGGTTTGCCAAGATAGGTCGACAGCGGCGCCAGATTGTCGAAGGTGATGTTGGAGGTGATATAGACCGAATCCGACATCAACAACTCGCGCAAGAGCGGAACCTTCATGGCCTCGCGCTTGAAGTTGTCCGAGATGTATTCGCCCATATAGCGCGTGCCGATCCGGTAATCGACCGAGTAGTGAAACCAGTTGCCCGCCCCGCGCAGCATGTTGGACAGCGTGGTCTTGCCAAGCCCCGACATGCCAAACAGCATCACCCGCTTGTGCGGGGCGCGCAGGAACGCGGGTCCATCGGGGTAAAGCATCATCGGGTCTCCCTTGGGCCTTGTGCCCTGGCTAGCACGGTCTTTGTCACGCAGGCTTGGCCTTTGGCGGTCTTGTTACAGGGGCTTTGTGCCAAGTTCACGTGGAAATTCGCCTTTCGCGCAACTCGGCCCGGATGCTGATCCAGATACCCAGAAAGATCACCGCGCCGCCCCCCAGCACAAAAGGATCGATCGCCTCGCCATAGGCCAGCGCACCGACAATGGAGATCAGGGGCAGGCGGACGAAATCTATGGGCATCACAACGCTGGCCGGGGCCAGTGTCAGTGCGGTGGTCAGGGACAGATGGGCCAGCACGCCGCAGATGCCGATCAGCACGAGCCAGGGCAGGGTCTGGGCGGTGGGCCAGTTCACCAGCCCGTCATGGCCTGCCGCAAGAAGGCCAAAGATCGCTTGAAAAGCCGTGAGCCAGAACAGGATTGTGATGATCGCCTCGCCCCGCGTCAGACGCTTGGTCAGGATCGAGGTGGCCGCAAATCCCAGCGCACTGCCGGCGGCGGCCAGGACGCCGGGGGTGAGGTTGGTCAGATCAGGGCGCGCCAAAATGAGAATACCGGCAAAGCCAAGCCCGGCTGCGAAAGCCTTGGCCCGCGTCAGCCGCTCTCCCAGAAACAGCGGGGACAACAGTATCACCCAGATCGGCGAGGTGAATTCAAGGGCAAAGACCTGGGCCAGCGGGATCACCGTCAGGGACCAGAACCACAGGTTCTGCGCCGTGAAATGCACAAGGTTGCGCCAGAAATGCCCGGAAAGCCGCTGGGTGGGCATGCGCGCGAGCTGGCCGCTGAGCAAGCCGAAGCCAAGGACCAGCACAAGCCCGATGATCGAGCGCGCGGCCATGATTTCGAAACTGTCATGGGTCTGGCTGATCTCGCGTGCGGCAATCGCCATGGCGGTAAAGGAAAAGATCGCGCCTGACATCCACAGCGCGGCCTTGATCGGCGGGGTCATGGGCGGCTCCGAAGGGCGGGGGCGTTTGCAGGCATCTCAATATCCCGCAGACAGGCCGAAATCGAGCATGACGGCCGCGCCGGTTATGCCCGCAGCGGCCGGCGACAGCAGAAAGGCCACGTTCTGTGCCACCTCATCCGGTGTCAGGAACCGCGCCTCGGTGCCTTGCGGGTAATGTGCCAGAAGCCGCGCGAAATAGGCGGCCGGATCGCTGCCGCCATAGGTTGCCGCCTGATGGTCAAGCATGGGTGAGGCGATATCGGAAGGGCACAAGGCGTTGACACGTATGCCTTTCGGCGCAAGTTCGCGCGCCAGCGCCCGCGTCAGGGTGGTGACCCCGCCTTTCGAGGCGCAATAGATGGCAGCGCCCGCATTGCCCACGACACCCGCATCGGACGAGAGGTTGACGATGGCCCCGCGCGTCGCCTCGAGCGCGGGTATGGCGCGGGAGCACAGAAAGAAGGTGGCCTTAAGGTTGACATCGATGCAGGCCGCCCAATCGGCCTCGTCAGCCTTGGCGCTTTCGCCCTCAACCCAGACGCCTGCTGCATTGACCAACCCATCCAGCCTGCCAAGCGCTGCCCTGGCGCGGGTAACGATTTCCTCACAGGTGGACACTTGGGTCAGATCGCCCAAAAGGGCGACGGCGCCCGTGGCCCTTGCGCAGGTTTCAAGGGCGGATTCATTGACATCGGTGATCGCCAGCCGTGCGCCAAGCCGGGCCAGAAGCCGCGCCGTTGCGCCGCCCACCCCGCCACCGGCGCCGGTCACGAGAAAGGCCTTACCGGCAAAAAGGTCGGGGGCAAAGATCATGAAGACCATCCTATCCGCCCATCTGGCGCGAGCGGCGCGGCTTTGTCCAGCCCGGTCAGCCCCCCGCAGGGCCAGCTGTTGAGAATGCCTCGCTCCTGCGCTAGCTGTCACGCACCATAGTCGGAGGTCCCAGATGACAGCGCGCCACCCTGACCATGCCGTTGACCCGCAGTTTCCCAACCGCTGGTCGCCCCGCAGCTTTGCCCAAGACAGCCTGACCCAGGCGCAGGTGATGCAGCTTCTGGAAGCCGCCCGCTGGGCGCCCTCGGCATCGAACCATCAGCCTTGGCGCTTTGCCTGGAGCCTGCGGGGGGACCCGGCCTTTGCGGCCATTCATGATGGGTTGATGGGGTTCAACACGGTCTGGGCGGGCCGGGCGGCGGCGCTGATTTTCATTGCCTCGAAACCCCATGTCGAAAAAGAGGGGCAGGCCGCACCGAACCCCTGGCACGCCTTTGATGCAGGGGCGGCCTGGATGAGCCTTGCCTTGCAGGCGCAGGCGATGGGGCTTGTCGCCCATGCCATGGGCGGGTTTGAGGCAGACAAGCTGGCCCCGGCGCTTGGGTTGCCCGAGGGACATGTGATCCATGCGGTTGTCGCGGTGGGCCGGCAGGGCAATATCACCGATCTGCCTGAAAAGCTGCAAGAACGCGAGAAACCCAGCCCCCGCCGCCCGGTGGCGGAACTTGCGGGCCATAAGAAATTCCCCGGATAAGGCCACGTCGACTTCGTCGCTCGTCGTGTGTCCCGATGAGAAGACGAAGTCGCCCGAGGAGGAAATGAAAAGGCCCGCAGTGTTGCGGGCCTTTTGTCATTCCAACTCGATCGTGCCCGGTGGCTTTGACGTGTAGTCGTAGAACACGCGGTTCACGCCCTTCACCTCATTGATGATCCGGGTCGCGGTTTCCGACAGGAAGTTATGGCTGAACGGATAGTAATCCGCCGTCATCCCATCGACGCTAGTCACCGCTCGCAGGGCAAGGGCATAATCATAGGTCCGCCCGTCGCCCATGACACCGACGGTCCGCATCGGCAAAATCGCGGCGAAGGCCTGCCAGATTTCGTCATAAAGACCATGCTTGCGGATCTGGTCGATATAGACCGCATCGGCCCGCCGCAGGATGTCGAGCTTCTCGGCGGTGATCTCGCCGGGGCAGCGGATCGCGAGCCCTGGACCGGGAAAGGGGTGGCGGCCGATGAAGCTGTCGGGCAGGCCAAGCTCGCGGCCAAGCGAGCGGACCTCATCCTTGAAGAGCTCGCGCAGCGGTTCGACAAGCTTGAGCCCCATCTTTTCGGGCAGACCGCCGACGTTGTGGTGCGACTTGATGGTGACCGAGGGACCGCCCGAGAAGGAAACGCTTTCGATCACATCGGGGTAAAGCGTGCCTTGGGCCAGAAACTCGGCGCCCTCGATCTGGTTGGCGTATTTCTGGAACACCTCGATGAAGAGCCGCCCGATGGTCTTGCGCTTCACTTCGGGGTCAGAGACGCCTTCAAGCTGGCCAAGGAAAAGCTCGGACTCATCGGCGTGGATCAGGTTCAGGTTATAGTTCTCGCGGAACATGCGGACGACCTGCTCCGCCTCACCCAGCCGCAGAAGCCCGTGATCGACGAAAACGCAGGTAAGCTGGTCACCGATGGCCTCGTGCAGAAGGATTCCGGTGACGGAACTGTCCACGCCGCCGGAAAGCGCGCAGATCACCTTTTTATCGGCCACTTGGGCGCGGATCTTGGCAATCATCTCTTCGCGGTAGGCGCCCATCGTCCAGTCGCCGGTAAACCCTGCAAGCCGCACGAAGTTTTCGTAAAGCTTGGCGCCTTTTGGCGTGTGGTGCACCTCGGGGTGGAACTGAACGGCGTAGAAATTGCGTGAGACATCTGCCGTGATGGCGAAGGGCGCATTGGGCGAGGTGCCATAGACCTGAAAACCGGGGGCGATCTTCGACACATGGTCGCCGTGCGACATCCAGACCTGCTCGTCCCCCTCCTCGAACCAGCCCGCCAGAAGCGGGCAGGTCTCGTCGGTTTTCGTCACAAACGCCTTGCCGAATTCGGCCGTGCCGTGGCCCCCTTCGACATGGCCGCCAAGGCAATACATCATGACCTGCTGGCCATAGCAGATGCCGAGGATCGGCACGCCCATGTCAAAGACGCCCTTCGGCGGCATCGGCGCGCCGTCCCAGTAGACCGAAGCCGGGCCGCCCGAAAAGATCACTGCCTTGGGCCCAAAGGCCCGAAGGAAGGCATCATCCACGCGGTTATAGGGGTGGATTTCGCAATAGACGTTCAACTCACGCAGGCGGCGCGCAATCAGCTGCGTTACCTGAGAGCCAAAGTCGATGATGAGAAGGCGGTCATGCTGGGTCATGGCTTCGCCTAGCTTTCTATGAAGGGAATCGCAAGAGGCTGGCCCCGGGGGTTTTCCACCCCCGGACCCCCGGAGGATATTTGGGCCACATTGAGGGCAGGGGCAGGATCGGCGTTTCGTCGCTTTTGATGGAAGGTCGTGTCGCTTTTGGCAGTCATTCGCCGCTTTTCCGGTGCGGAAAACCACAAGCGCGGCGCATAAGGGGCCAAACAGCTTTCGGAGGCTTTCATGAGCGATGTTGCAGCAGGGCGTCGGGCCCGCGGTGGAGGCGGGTCGGCCCGCAGGGCGGAACGCACAGCAGTGTCTTTCGAGACCGCAAAGTATATCCAGCGCAATATCCCGAACTTCGAGATCCTGAACGAAGAGGCGTTGCAGATCATCGAATGGAACGCCGAAACCGTTCTGGAAGAGATCGGCGTCAACTTTGTGGAGAATGAAGGCGCTTTGCAGCGTTGGCGCGAAGCCGGGGCTGATGTGCGGGGCGAGCGGGTGCATATTCCGCGTGGTTTGGCCCGCAAACTGATCTCCACAGCGCCCAAGACCTTTACCCAGCACGCCCGCAACCCCGAACGTAATGCCGAGATCGGGGGGCGCAATCTGGTTCTTGCGCCGGTCTACGGACCTCCCTTCGTGCATGATGCCAAGGGCGGCCGCCGCTATGCCACGATCGAGGATTTCCGCAATTTTGTGAAGCTGGGCTATATGTCCAAATGGCTGCACCATTCGGGCGGCACGGTCTGTGAGCCGACCGATATTCCGGTGAACAAGCGCCATCTGGACATGCTGTTGGCCCATATGACCTTGTCGGACAAGCCGTTCATGGGGTCGGTGACCGAGCCTTCGCGCGCGTCGGATTCGGTTGAAATGGCGAAGATCCTGTTCGGCAGCGATTTTGTCGACCAGAACACGGTGATGACCAGCCTTATCAACATCAACAGCCCGATGACTTTTGACGGCATCATGATGGGGGCCTTGGAAGTTTACGCTCAGGCCAATCAGGCCGCCATCGTCTCGCCTTTTATCGTCGGCGGTGCCATGGCGCCGGTGACCGTGGCGGGCACGCTGACGCAGGTCTTGGCAGAGGTTCTTGCCGGCGTGGCCTATAGCCAGCTGATCCGCAAGGGCGCGCCGGTGATCGCCGGGGCTTTCGTGACCTCGATCGACATGAACTCGGGCGCGCCGACCTTTGGCACGCCGGAGGCGAGCCACATCACCTATGGGGTGGGCCAATTGGTGCGCCGTCTGGGTCTGCCTTACCGCTCTGCGGGCGGGTTCTGCGGATCGAAACTGCCGGATGCGCAGGCGGGCTATGAATCGGCCAACAGTCTGAACATGGGCCTGTTGTCGGGCGTGAACTTCATGCTGCACGCCTGCGGCTGGATGGAGGGTGGTCTGGTCTCGTCTTACGAGAAATTCGTGATGGACGCTGATCAGCTGGGCACGCTGCATCATCTGGCGCAGGGCATTGCGGTGGACGAGAACGGCCAGGGCATGGACGCGATCCGCGAAGTGGGTCCGGGCGGCCATTTCCTGGGCTGCGAGCATACCCAAGCCAATTTCAAAACCGCCTTCTGGCGCACAGATCTGTTCGACTACAAGCCCTATGAGACCTGGGCTGAAGAGGGCGCGCGCGACACCATGGCGCTGGCCGGTGAGCGGGTGCAAAAGATGCTGGCCGATTATCAGGCCCCGCATCTGGACGAGAGCATCCGGGAAGGACTTGAGGGCTATGTGGCCCGCAAGAAAGAGTCGATGCCCGACGCCTTCCTCTGATTGTTGCCGAATTCGAAACGAAAAGGCCCGCTGGCAGATGCCGGCGGGCCTTTTCGCTTTACTGCGCAATCCGGCGCGGCAGCAGGTTCACTTCAGCCATCAGGGCAACCAGAACCTCGACGTGACGCGCCACAGGATAGTTCAGGTCGCCGGTCCGGCGGATCTGTTCCAGGCGCGCGTCTTCGGCCAGAAGTTCGGACAAGACTGTGTAAGGATTGACGGATTCCTTCACAAGCCGCCTCAAGTCCCTGTCGCGGCGGTAATCCTCCAGACCGAACCGGGCCGCGCGGATCAGTAGCCGTGGGCGGCACAGGTTGGCCAGAATGGTGCGGATATCGGTCATGGCAGCCTCCTTTGAACTGAGGAGGCTAGAGTGATGGGGTACAACTTGGCGTTGCGTTTCACCAAAAAACAGCGCGCGATGGTTACCAGTTTGTTTAGGAAATCGAAACAATTATCGCTTTATGGCTGGAAGTTAATACTTGGGTAAGAAATGCCACTCAGGGTTGCATTGCTCTGATGGGCCTGCCCGACCGAAGTTGCTGAACGAGTCTGAGGATGATGCAAGGCAACCTGACCTCACCGCGCGATCTGCCCGAATGGCTTCCCGATGCGGTGCGGCTTTACCTTGACCATACCGAGGAGGGCCTCTCGCCGCGCGCCCTTGCCCGGCGCGATGGATGCCATGCCTCAACCGTGATGCGGACTGTTCGCCGCTATGAGAAACGCCGGGAAGATCCGCTGCTGGACGAAGCGCTGGATGCCTTGTGCCGTGGCGGTGTGTGCCCGGTGGCTGGAACCACAAAGGAGCCTGATCCCATGACCATAGCACCGCGCCCGCAACCGGGAGCCGTTGACGACATGACCCTGAACCGCGAGGGGCTGAGCATCCTGCGGCGGCTTGCCGAGCCGTGTGCCAATCTGGCCATCGCGCCGGATATGTAGAAGGCCGTGGTGATGCGGGCCTTTCCCGACGGGCGCTGCGCGCGGCTGGCGATGGTGGATCGGGCGGTGGCGCAGGCCTTTGTGTTGCGCGACTGGATCAGCCTGCGCAAGGCCGGGCGTGTGTCGACCTATGAGATCAGCGCACCAGGCAAGGCGGCCTTGCGGCGGAGGATCGAGGTCGAAGATCAGGCGGTGCGGGCAATGCCCGGTCTGGCCGAAGCCCCGATGGCCTTTGCCGATCAGCACTGGATCTGGGGCGAGCGGGTGGTGAGCGATGAGGAGGGCCCGCGTCGCGTGCGGCACAACCTTGCCGAAAGCCCGGTGACGGTGCTGGGGCGGCGCCGTGAAAAGGATGGGCGGCCCTTTCTGGAACCGGCCTTGGTCGAGGCGGCGGAACGGCTGCGGGAAGATTTCGAGGTTGCGCAGATGGGCCCGCGCGTGGCGCAGAACTGGGAGCGATTCCTGACCGGGGGCGAGCGCGGCGGGTTTCAGGGCGAAGGCGGCATGGGGTAGGGGCCGAAGGCCGCGCGTGACCGGGTGGCGGCTGCCTTGCGCGATCTCGGGCCGGGGCTGGGCGATGTGGCCCTGCGGGTCTGCTGCTTTCTGGAAGGTATCGAAACGGCCGAACAGCGCATGGGATGGGCGGCGCGCTCGGGCAAGATCGTCTTGCGCATCGCGCTGCAACGTCTGCGGCGGCATTATGACGAAACCTATGGCAAGCATGGGCCGATGATCGGCTAGGGCTGCACGCGGTCAAGTCCCGATATAGCGGTCCTTGCGGTGGTTGATGGCGAGAACCCGGTTGAACACGACCGCCCCGGCCAAAGACCAGCCCAAGGTGGCCGTGTCCAGGATCAGCGCTGCTGCGCCGAAGAGGGCCAGATCAAAGCCAAGCTGGGCATAGCCAGCGGGAAAGCCCGTGCGGTCTTGTAGCATCAGCCACAGGATCGAGATGCCGCCAAAGCTGCCGCCGTGGCGGACCACGGCAAGCGCCGCGATGCTGAAGTGGATGCCGAAGAGCAGGGCCGCAAAGGCCGGGTGGATGTGAGAAAAGCCCAGCCAGCGCGGCAAGAGCGCGGTGAGAAGCGACAGGGCGGCGATGGTGATGAGGGTCTTGACTGCGAACCGCGCCCCCATCCGGCGCCAGCCGAACCACAGGAAGGGCAAGGACACCGCGAAATAGACCGCCGGGAAGGGCAGGTCGAAGCCATAGGCGACAAGGGCGGCAACACCTGTGGTCTGGCCCGCGACAAAGCCCGAAAAGGTCAGGACATGCATCCCCACCGCTGCCATGCAGACGCCAAAGCCGATGCCTTGGGCATCTTCGATCAGGTTATGGCGCGTGGGATCGGTCATGACTGCCAGTTAGGCGCGCTGCGCAACTAAGTCAATGATACTGACATAAAGTCGCGCCGTTACCCTTGCCGGAACCGCGGGGCCGGCCCCCCGGACCCCCCGGGATATTTGGGCCACATTGAAGGCAGCTTAGCCTTGAAGTGCCTTGTTCAGGTAGTCATCGACCTTTTCCAGATAGCCCATGGTGGTGAGCCATTTCTGATCTGGGCCGACCAGGAGCGCGAGGTCCTTGGTCATCCAGCCATCTTCGACCGTCTGCACAAAGACCTGTTCCAGCGTGGTGGCAAACCGGGCGAGCGCGGCGTTGTCGTCGAGCTTGGCGCGGTGCTTGAGCCCGCCGGTCCAGGCAAAGATCGACGCGATGGAGTTGGTCGATGTCTGCTGGCCTTTCTGGTGCTGGCGATAATGGCGGGTGACCGTGCCATGGGCCGCCTCGGCCTCGACCACCTGTCCGTCGGGCGTCATCAGGACCGAGGTCATCAGACCGAGGGAACCGAAGCCCTGAGCCACGGTGTCGGATTGCACATCGCCGTCATAGTTCTTGCAGGCCCAGACATAGCCGCCCGACCATTTCAAGGCCGAGGCCACCATGTCATCAATCAGACGATGTTCGTAATGGATGCCGGCGGCCTTGAACCGGTCGGCGAATTCGGCGTCATAGACCTGCTGGAAGAGGTCTTTGAACCGGCCGTCATAGGCCTTGAGAATGGTGTTCTTGGTTGAAAGATAGACCGGTATCCCTTTCATCAGTCCATAATTGAAAGAGGAGCGCGCGAAGTCGAGGATCGACTGGTCAAGATTATACATGCCCATCGCAACACCGGCGGCGGGGGCGTTGAACACGTCGCGTTCGATCACTGTGCCATCTTCGCCGACGAATTTCATCGTCAGCTTGCCTGCGCCGGGGAAGTGGAAGTCGGTGGCGCGGTATTGGTCGCCGTAGGCGTGGCGGCCGATGACGATGGGTTTGGTCCAACCGGGCACGAGGCGGGGCACGTTGTTGCAGATGATGGGTTCCCGGAAGATCACGCCGCCCAGGATGTTGCGGATCGTGCCGTTGGGCGATTTCCACATCTTTTTCAAGCCGAACTCTTCGACCCGCTGTTCGTCGGGGGTGATGGTGGCGCATTTCACCGCAACGCCAACCTTTTTGGTCATCTCGGCCGCGTCGATGGTGATCTGGTCATTGGTGCGGTCACGCTCTACGATGCCGAGGTCGTAGTAGAGGAGATCGACATCAAGGTAGGGCAGGATCAGCTTCTTCTGGATGAAGTCCCAGATGATCCGGGTCATTTCGTCACCGTCCATCTCGACGATGGGATTGGCGACCTTGATCTTTGGCATGGGTTTGCTCTTTCAGTTGGAGCGCTGGCTGTCCTGCTGTGTGATTTGGCAGGACCCTGCTACGGTTTGTATGCGATTGTATACTGAACCGGTAGGCAGAAGTAAACCGCTTCTGACGAACAGGCGGGGTTCAGCCGAAATAGGCGCGGGTCTTGTGGCGCACCCAATCCCAAAGGGCGGGCGCCCCGCGGGCGATCTTGGTTCCGACGCGGGCATCAAGCTGGTCGGAGGTGACGGCATAGGTGGTCCAGGTGCCACCGCCCGACATCAGATTGGCCATCACGGGCTGCACGCGGTCGAGCGATTTGGCGAAACGGGCATCGGGGGTCTGGGCGGCTTCGAACTCTTCCCACAAATTGCGAAGATCATCCCGCAAATCATTGGGAAGAAGACCAAAGATGCGATCAGCTGCCCGCGCTTCGGCGGCCTGTGTCTCGGCGCTGGCATGGGCGGTGCCATTGGCCGAATGGATGGGCACATCGCCCACGTCGATTTCCACCAGATCATGGATCAAGAGCATCCGGATGACACGGTTGATATCAACACCCGCGCCAGCATGATCGGCAAGGATCAGGGCATAAAGCGCCAGATGCCAGGAATGTTCGCCCGAATTCTCGGGCCGTGAGCCATCGACAAGCGTGGTGGCGCGCAAGACGGATTTCAGGCGGTCGGCCTCGTTCAGAAAGGCAAACTGGGCCTCGAGCCGATGGGACACGGCTTAGCCCTGCCGATGGGCGGCCAGGCGCTTGTCAAGAAATTCGCGCCCGCGACGTTCGGCAAGACGCACGCGGATGGCGGTCAGAAAGCCCTCTTCCATCGACGGCGAAAGCGTGAACTGGACCTTTGCCACCTCAAGATAGAAGCGGTCATTGCCCATCTCGTCCTGCGCAATCAAAACGTCACGCGCCAGATCGTCGGCCAGATCATCGGCGACGGCCATCAGCGGCTGCCTTCGCCAAGGCGGCGCTTAACATAGGCCGAGACCGTGTCGATCATCGGCTTCATGTGGCTCTCGTCATCCTTGAAGAAGTGATCGGCCCCTTCGATCTGTTCGTGGGTGATGGTAATGCCCCTCTGCTCGTGCAGCTTGTTGACCAGCGCGGTTGTATCCTTGGGCGGGGCCACCTTGTCGGCGGTGCCGTTGATGATGAGGCCCGAGGAGGGGCAGGGCGCGAGGAAGCTGAAGTCGTAAAGGTTCGCAGGCGGCGCGACCGAGACAAAGCCGGTGATCTCGGGCCGGCGCATGAGGAGCTGCATGCCGATCCAGGCGCCGAAAGAAAAACCGGCGACCCAGCAATGCTTGGAATTCTGGTTTATCGACTGCAGATAGTCGAGAGCCGAAGCCGCATCGGACAGTTCGCCGATGCCCATGTCATATTCGCCCTGGCTGCGCCCGACACCCCGGAAGTTGAAGCGCAGGACGGTGAAACCCAGATTGTAGAAGGCGTAATGGAGGTTGTAGACCACCTTGTTGTTCATCGTCCCCCCATAGTTGGGGTGCGGATGCAAGATGATGGCAATCGGCGCGTCGCGGTCCTTTTGCGGGTGGTAGCGGCCTTCAAGACGGCCTTCGGGGCCAGCAAAAATCACTTCGGGCATTCGGTTCGCCTGCTTTCCTGTGGCGTTTTCTTGACGAAATCGCTCGGACTATTTAGAACCATTCCAAGGGCTTTGGCCTTGTGGTCTGGGTCCCCTGATGGTCTTGACGGTTTCACGTAAGGCCACGGGGCTGTGTCGTCAATGGAATTGCGGGGGAAAGGGGCATGAAACTCTCGACAAAGGGGCGCTATGCGATGGTCGCTTTGGCCGATCTGGCCCTGGCCAAGAGCGATGACCTCATGTCGCTTGCAGCGATTTCCAAGCGGCAGGATATCTCGCTGCCCTATCTGGAACAGCTTTTCGTCAAGCTGCGCCGTGCGGGACTTGTCGAGGCGGTGCGGGGGCCGGGCGGCGGCTATCGCCTTGCGCGAAGCCCCAGCGACATAAGGGTCAGCGAGGTGATGGAGGCGGTGGAGGAAACCGTGGACGCGCTGCATACCGGGGCAGGGGTCTCGGGCGGGGTGTCGGGCAGCCGGGCACAGAGCCTGACCAACCGGCTGTGGGAGGGGCTTTCGGCCCATGTCTATGTGTTCCTGCACCAGACCCGGCTTTCGGATGTGATCAAGA
>Ga0194133_10004971_pt1 | contig 17262 bp, 9 predicted proteins | sample TA2KigOf40mmetaG_FD_155448 | JGI IMG/M metagenome (GOLD analysis project Ga0194133, IMG submission 155448) | Freshwater microbial communities from Lake Tanganyika, Tanzania - TA2015055 Kigoma Offshore 40m | ecosystem: Environmental > Aquatic > Freshwater > Lake | place: Tanzania: Lake Tanganyika... | reverse complement strand
TTTTTGGTCAAAAAAATCTCATTGGGTCATCTGAGCCAATAACAATAAGAAAGGTAATTTTGCCACTAATTTGCCAGTTTTCAACAGATCAGTTATACTTTTAAAACAAACCCTATGTCAACTTCAATTTCAAGGATGGTCATTTTTATATCAAACACCCAAAAATGGCCTCTAGACCACACCATTGAACTGTGTGCAACTCCGAGGACCCTGTACTCAATACCCTTTCAACAAGATTTCAAAAATCGCCCATACCTTTTTGTGTGCAAGTGGAAAAATTTTAGTGTTGTGAAAAATCTAATTCCCCTCTCGCTTCGCTGACAGAGGATCAATCACAACAAATACCAACCACTTTGTGCTTTGATGGTTTAAAAGCATTGAAAATTCAATTTATTTTATTATTATGCACCATAGACAATTTAAAATACAAAACACATTTGAATGATCATTGCACAAGACTGGTTTGTGAATACATGTATATAAAGACCATGTAAATAAAAAATTTCAGTATACTAAAGTGATTATGTGATTTGTTTAAAATGTGGACTATGCAATTACCAATTTGAAGAATGCCTTAAATCAATAAACCATGACTATATATGAAATGTTTCAGTACCAATAAAGATTATATCACTACTTTAGGTGTGAGGTTTATGACACTTTCAGCAATAGATCCAGTCTTTTTTACCCTTTGGCCGACACTTTTCCGGACAGATACTTCCCTCAGTAAATCCTGTAATATAAATAAAATTGTTGTTGTATCACACTAAATTTCTGCACATCTGCTGCAGAAGCAATAAGGTCTCGGAGAGTTCACCTTCCCAAAAGTTCACCTACCCCCCAGTTCGTCTAACTACCAGCTTAGCTTGCCTACCTACGAGTTTGTCTACCCAGTGCATAAGATTACCAGTTCATCTACCTGACTTGTTCGTCTACCTACGAGTTCATGTCCCTAACTAGTTTGTCAATGGCCCCTGCAATGTTAGAAGGGTGTTATGCCCTGTAGGATTAGACCCAGAAGGTTAAATCAGGTTTGGTTGGACATGAAATAGGATAGCAAGTGAGGCAAATGAAGGCCCGAGTGAGGCCTAGGCCCTTATTTAGAGGAAGGCAAATTTGTAATCTTACGCTCTGGGTAGGCGAACTCATAGGGAGATGAACTAGTCAGATAGGCAATCTGGAAACTGGGTTGACGAACTCGTAGGTAGGCAAACCAGTCGGACAGACATTCTTGCAGGCAGGCTAACTAGAGGTAGGTGAACAAGTGGTAGGCAAACTCTCCTACAATCTAAACAATACAAACCAAGTGTCGCATTGAGGGTCACAACGCTTCCAACGTAGTTGCCAATGCCCTCTTGTCTTCTGACTGGAAATGGTGAGGTACTTGGAAACTTTTTACAGTGGTAAGAGTCATGTGCCATTGCATTCTTTTTAGCCCATGGATAAACAAATCTTAAAAGAGCTATCTGATCCCAACCTCCACCTTGGTCAGGATTGACATAAGCCAAACCATCCTAAAAGTATCAGAGTAATTTTTTTGATAGAATATAAGTGTAAGAATAAACTGAAATTATTGCAACAGACAATTTGTCCTTGTGCTGTCCAAAAAATGCTGCCGAAAACAGCTTGTATCAAAAAATAAAATATTTTCATAATGAAAGACTAAATTTCAGCAACGTATATGAAACACGTTTTGTAGCTACATACCTTGATTGCACCTGTTCAGAATTTCAGCTCTCCTTTCATGATTTCTTGGAGAGGTAAGGCATTTTTACAGAACCACATTTGCAACCCGAGAGCACCTTTTCTAACCCGACAACTCCTGTTACTCAGATTTTACTGCACACACTCAGGGTTTTAATTTTATGGCCTAGTTGTAAAACTATGATTTATAGGTATATGCCTTTACAACTGTGCCAAATTTCAGCTCTCCGTCATGATCCCTGAGAGAGGAAAAGCGTTTCGACAGCACCACATTTGTGTCCAACCTTTTGACAGCATGAGAACAAATTGTCTGTTGCCTGAAATTACTTGAAATAATTTTTTGAATGAGGCAAAAAAGTTAGCTCTTTCTTTGTCAACTTTTGCCCCCCAAGTTCCGCCCATCATATAAGCTACATGGGCTGGATGATCTCTCATAATATGGATTGTCTTGTCAGAATCAAGAAATTGTTCTACACTAGCAACCTGGAGAAGAAATCAAGACTTCAAGTGAAATTCATAAATATTTTGGGATTCTGCATCATTTGTACCTCTCTTGGATTTACTCTGGAGTCGAGATCCCTGGACAAGAACCGATCTACTTGAACATCGATCACAGGAAGGAACCTCCACATGATAGGATAGAGAATAGTAGCATTGCCCAATCTGGGATTGCGCTCCACATCACAAATGTCGATGAAAGGATCAGAACAAGCAATGCTACACAAATCTTTCATGGATTGACTAGTATCGTCAGAAATCTGAAATGGATGTGAAACACACTTAAGTAAAGTTTAGAATCCAATCCTATTTTTGCTCAAAGTTCAAGGATATTTTTGAATTTTTTGATGTAGACTATCCCTGAGAGCTGCACATAAGCAAATCTTATGTGATCTCGTAAACAGAAAAGCCCTAAGCCAGTACAATCACACATGCCACTTGAGACGGTAAACTTATGGGATAAAAGTCAGAGGAAATCCTCAAAGTACTTTTTGTAAAAAAAAGCGGGTAAAAACTTACATATTAAACATAAATCTAAGTGTCTAATGATCACGCACAATCTTACGTCTGGGAATGGTAGAAAATATCTAGTTGACATGGTTTGGCCCACAAGTCTAATTAAAGTATTTACCAATATAGGAAGCAGGAGCTCAGAGATCAAGTGTGCTCAAGAATCAGATGTGAATAGATAGGTTGTGTGATAAAAAATAATAAAGTGTTGAGATCCTTATGGGCTATTTACATTCGTAGATGATCTTCAAAAGTCTTTTACTTTAAATTTGCCACATAAAAGAAGGATTTTTACTAAACATTGAAGCGATTTGCATTCCGCAAAAGATTTTCTATATTTATTGGAAATCTTCATAAATATTTGCTGATTACAAACCCAGCTTTTAAAACAAAACAGGTTTTGGTGAACTGCAATTATTATTCAAGATCACATCATGTTAACAGAGCCCTGTTTTTATGTGACAATTAAATGAATAAAGATTTAGAGAGAGAGTGTCTTACTTCATTTTTCACTAATAACTTTTGTCACTGGTTCATTGTTATCTACATTATCATAGTATTGCTCTCAATTAAAGCTCTTTCTTTATTTTCACATTTACAATACTTTGACAGAAATGCTCAACTTTCTAAACATTCCGGTTAAACTCATGTTGAGACTGGCTTTTGCCTGATATCTCATATTCCCACACCTTTTACATGTACAGTATAATCAAACCTCCAACTAGCAACCTATTTTGTTGATTGACAACTTCAATGATATTATCCTTCAATAAAACCGCCTATTATTCCCTTCTGATACTAGCCACATACCTTTCCTTTCCAAACGGTGAATATTGATATGAGCTTGACCAAAAATTCTGACTATCAGAACTTTCCAACTGCCAAAATCATTGATTTGTGATTAATCTATAAAAACCCGCCTTTTCCTCAAATAAATTTGATTTACCATATGATTACAACATCATTCATAAAAATCACTGATCTGTTTTCTTATGTTTATTGATCCACCCGCTTTAATGTAAATAAATCTGCCTCTTCGTCAAACAAACTGTTAGTATCTCAGTGGTCATATTTCTTGACGTTCAAGTCTCCTCAACCTCAATTTACCACATAATTATTCCTTAAAACTTAAAGTTTACCTTGTAATAAAGTCTCATGATCCAGCCAGGATAATGTTTTTTTATGAGCTCCAGGTTTTCTGTGATTCCATCAAAAAACATTCGATTTTTCTTTGACATAAAGTCTGTGTCAGCATCTTTGGGCTCATAGAAGGTGAAACCCAGGACCTTAAATAATTTGAATAAGCATTTAGAGGAAAGTTTATTATACAAGTTTTGTAATCCAGGCATTTATCTACAAATCTTATTGTATAAATCTTCCCCTATCTCTCAAACTATGGGCGTGATGCACGATGAATTGTAGTCAGGCAATTTAGTAAGGTAAGCAATTTTGTTGGTAAGCAATTTTTCTTTAGGTGATTTGGTAGGGTAGTTGATTTTGTAGGTTGGCGATTTATCAGTAGGTGATTTTGATTAGGTGAATTCTCATGAGGCGATTTCTCATATCTCCGCTTCACTTGATTACCTTTTGGCCAAATCCTCTGACAAATGTAGCATTGTCACATGTTGTGTTTTGGGTTCCAAATCTGCCATTGTCAAGCTCATGGTGGGTGGACTCAGTGGCAACTGGGACTAACTTACTGCAGTTACAGCGAGGTATATGGAGTACACGGCTTTTGCCAATAAAGCTTGCTGGAGATATACTGGAATTATTAATCAAAAGATAAAATGATGGGAATCACAAATAATATTGACTAATTTGCTTATCAACCTGATGTTATTGATCGACGTATAGTTAACTGTGACCATGAGGAAGAGGAAAAAAAGTCCCCCGACTAGAAATGCCCAGGTTCTTGCCAGCCTCTGCAACCCTACCAGAGGTGACAGGGTCTTTGTCAAATTCATCTATGGCATAAAGTGTCTCTTAGCTTCTTTTCCAACATTGTTCTGGGTTGCTCAAATTAGGTTCATCATTTGTTCAATCTGGAAAAATCCACAAAAAATTAATAAGTATCTCCATATTGCAAAAAAATATATTTAATGATTTTACAAAAACTCAATTAAAAACACTATTTTAATATATCAAAATGATTGTTTACACAACCATGAAACCTCCAAATAACAAAGAAATTAATGCTTAGGGCCACGATGAGTGAAGCAGAGAAAAAGGGAAGGAAGAACTGACCCAGAAGGCAGGAAGCAATCAGGATCATCTTAATCTAGAAAGACTCTGTGATGAATGTTATGATTGCGAGGAATGTGAAGCTTTCAACCCATCAGAAGAATTGAGGTCAGGGTCTTGTCCATCCAATCTCGCCACAGTGAATGAAGAGCTAATCAAAAGCAATCCCCTGCAGGTGACATCAACTGATGTCACTTTCAACAAATGACATGAGGACACCATCGATAAACCAATCATCGAATTTGTGTCTCTGATGATAACTAGTAGCCAGACATGAGTGAGGCCGTACTTCATAAGAAGGAGGGCCTCGATTTCCCTGGGCTGGTGTTTTTGAGGAGCATTGGCTCATCCAGTGGCACTGGTTCAAGGATTGACAAATGAACAAACCGATGCCTGTTCCAATAAAGGCTGAGGAACTGGAAACCCCACTATCTCTGTGTGATTCTACCTATTGAGGAGAAAAGGCTCTATAAGAGTGTTCCCTCTTTTCCCAGATATGAGTAATTAACATATGCGTGTGGAGATATAAAAGTTTTATCAAAGACTAACATTTTAAGGAGCATGACTAAATAATTACAGGGTATGGTGTGCCAATCATTAGCGGAATCAGGAGGGTGCAGAGTAGATTACAGATCCTTAAAGACTATCTCAATAATATTATTTTTAGTAGGACCAAGAGCCAATAGATAAAAGAGATATAAAAAGAGTGTCCACACTTTTATTAGAAGATATATTAAAGATATTTTATTATTCTAAATATTTTTGGTGGTTTTTTATTTGAGATTCAGAAGGATTCCAAGACTTTCTATTGTAATAAAAGTAAAAAACAGACTGACAATGAAACTGGCTTAGTTTTTTGTCCATTGATATGAAATTTACAATAAGAAAAAAGGTTCTTTCTCACAACTCAAGACTGGAAAAACTTGATTGATCACAATCTAATTTATATGTGAACCTTTTATTTTATTGAAGTTATAACTGTATTCATTCAAATAATGAAAAGATTTCCAAAGCTATCAAATATACAGAATGATTTTAATAGAACTGTTTAATAAAAAGATGATATTCATTAAAAATCAACTGTATCTTCTCGCTAAAATGTCCCAATAAATCCCGCAATTTACCAAAAATGTTTTTTACTTAAAAATTACGCCAAAGACAGTCATTTTTCAGTCTGGGTGACATATTTAGGTTTTTTTTCAAAATCAGTTTTCAATGTTTGACAGTCCTTTAGAAATGCCAATTAAAACAGAAAAAATTTGATTCTCCCTTTCACATTCCAGCTGAGGTATTATAAAAACAGGCATTTTGCTATTTAAATACTTGTTCTAAATGTTATGCTTAGTCTTTAAGTAGTAAAACGTAGTCACTAAAAGTAGAGTTTACATTTCTATGCTTAACTAGTTTATATATGTTTATTACGCCTCTCCCTCATTGTTCCTTGAGCATAAAAGATGGTGAAATGTGCTAAGACGCTTAGTCAATAAATGATACTAAATCCGAAACGTCTTATTTATTTCCTATGAGGAAAGTCGCTGACATAAATGTTATCCTAAAAAGTGTATCCAGAAAGTATATCAACATGTTGAAATCCATATTTTTAGAGAGCCCATAAGTAATTTATTTTATTGAATTAAATCACAGCCACTTTGAACTTGCTGCCTTAGTATTGAAATCATAATTGCAGTGCAGGGGTTGGGGTTGGAATTGGTAAACTGCATTTCTACTTGTCCTGCATTAAGCATTTCACAAGCAATGCCTATGGCCCCAGTTGGTTAGTTTGATCATAATTAACAGTGGTTTACTTAACATTAATTCACATGATCATTGTTGCAGATTTTTAGTGACTTGGGAAAATTAATCAAGAGGAAAAAGAAAGTTAACTTTTTTGACTTTAGAACATAAATTGTGCAATTTTGTAAGTATTTTTAACTATGTCAATATGAAATGTTTGTCTCAGGTGACTGATTTACAGGATGACTTCTTCATTTTTTCATTCAAGGGTTTATTGAATTTATCAACAAAATTTTTGCTTTTTGTTTAAACTTTCTAAAACACTTGTGGATAGAAAATTTCCTTTGCCTGAAAAATAAATTTAAACTTAAATTTTGTCATATATATACTATTCCCTTTTATCTTAAGAGGGTTGAATTATTACTTCTTTTACAATGATTGACAAATAGCAGATTTCTATTTTTTGTCTTTCAATATTGACACTCCCAAAGATGAATATTTCGAAATAAAGTGAGGGATTCAAGATGTATATTGTTGTGAAAAATTTCTAGCCAGTGTGAAATATTAACAAGTCTTGATGGGAAAGATGTTCAGAAAATTCATTAGGGATCGGATCGCAGAAAAATAAAATTTTGTGTGTCTGTTGCTGTGGCTGAGAGAGAGGTCATAGGCACCTGACTGAGAACAAAGAACTAAGGTTGTGGGTTCAATCCCCGGGCACCCATGCAAGCAGTTTTTCAACCCCGGATTGCAAAAAAATCAACAAGGCACTCTCAGTCAGGGTCATAGTGATCTGCAGACCATAAACTTCAATGGCGGGACTCTCATAAAGGTGTTGGTTGCGCATCAGCATGAGTCTATACTTCACAAGATTATTATCCCTCCCATCGAGGGAAAATGGCATGACGTCCTGTGTCTGTCCTTCCATTCACCACCTCTATCTTCTCCCACAGTTTTAAAGCTAGAGGGCTAAAATTTGGCAGGAATAATCCTCACATGTATGGCTCAAAATCTGTGGATTTTTGAAATTTTGCCTAGGACCTGAGATTTTGAGCTCAAACTGCAAAGATCCATAATTCAGCTTAAAATGGGTTGCATTACTGAGGTCAGATTGTTCCACTATTTCAATGCCATGTTGAAGTTCAAGCTTACTAAGCTAGCCCAAACCAGCAATATGTTGACTATCATGTGACTAATCTAGGTCATACCAGATTACGACTCGAGCACAACTAAGCCAGGTTACACAATTTAGACAAGTGTGACTAAGTTAATATGTTGTGGTAAAACAATTCTAGCTTGTCTAAGCTAGCTCACACAAGTAATGTGGCTTGAGCGCAGACTAAGCTAGGTCGTACAAGAAGTACGACTCAAGTGGGGCAAAGCTTGGGTGTTCATGTAATACTGCACAAGCACACTTGAATATTAGTAATCTAGGTTCTACAGGTAATACGAATTAAGAGTGACTAAGCTGGGCCGTGCTAGTATTACAAATTACTCATCTGTCCCAACCAGTCCCCCTTTTAACCAAAAGGGCATTTTTTGCTAACCTTACCTGACCCAACCAACCCCCAAAAGTAGTTTCCCACTTCCTAACCTTGCAGAGCATGTTCCCCCACATCAATCTCAGCCAACCCCACTTTTAACTAAAAGGGCATTTATTGGTTACTTAACCTGACCCAACCAACCCCCCAAAGCATGTTTTCCATTCCTAACCCTGCAGGAGTGTAAGGTAGATGACTTTGTAGGTAGGCGATTTCTCAGTAGGTGATTTTGATTAGGTGAATTCTCATTAGGCGATTTTGTAATTGTGGGATTTCTCATATCCCTTGAGTAAAAAGATTGCATATCTCAAAAAAGTTAATGGATTTTTTACTACCTCAGTTGCATTATTGTAAAACAAGTGCATCATTCATTATTCTGGGCAACTTCACTTCATACAATTTTTGACCCTTAATTTCTCTTTTGTCTGTACAAAGTCTGTATTCTAAATAGGTGTCTGAAGGTTTAAACTTTTGCTCTAGGAGAAAATCATAATAATTTTTGCAAAACCACATGAGCATATTTTGACACAAAAATGACTCAAATGACCTTGCATAAATATTACAGAATGAAAAAGCCCTACTTTTTCATTTTTTTTTGATGAAAAATACTTGAAATAAAATTGAAGTTTTTTTTTGTTTCTAGATGATAATAACAAAAACATCTGTTTGAAAAATCAACTTTTAAAAATTACTTTTAAAAATTTAAATTGAGTTGCATCTTCATTTAATAAAAAGCCATTCAAGATCACAATCAAAAATTTGTTTGTTTTCTATTTTACAATTTTTTTTTAGTTTTTCCTTTTCCTTTTGTTTTAACTATAGATTTTAAACAAATTTTTTGATATATAGGTTAACAATAATTTTTTAAGGTATTTTCAATAAATGGTGTACTGAAATCTTTCAATAAGAAAATAAAAAATTTATTTACCTAAGAATCATTGATTGTCACAATTTCTACACCTAATTTTTGTGTCAACAGCAATCAATTTCAAGCCATGATTTGGAAAAAGTTTACAGTTTTTCCTTTATTCACAAATGGTGTATGGAGACACTGGCTTTATAATTTCACCTGTAGGAGATTCAGACCTCAACTGAAGTAACCCACCATCTGAGAAGGTATAAAGCATGCTTGGAGTTTCTCTATTTTCCTGCATGGTTTGTTTGGAAGAACATATGATGTTGGTGGGTGGGTGTAGGCATGGAATAACATAAAACCTTCAAATATAAGTGCCACTTGTTTGTTTCTTTATTTGAAAAAGTTACTTTTTTCAATCTTGAGAAAAAGACAAAAAAAATTCAGCTATTTTTACATCTTAACAAGAAAAGAGATTTTGTTGAGAACTATGAGTTAAACTATTTGGAGAAATGACTTTGAAAACAACTTCAATTGAATGGATGCTATGAAAACACGCCGAATCGCGATTTATCAAATCAACGTTTGATCAAAAATATGATTGACTAAAATTATGTTTACCAAAAATCTACTATTCAATGAAAGATTTTTTACCAATAATCTACTATTCAATGAAAGATTTTTTACCAATAATCTACTATTCGTCAAATGATTTTTTACCAAAAACCTGCTATTCGTCAAGTTATAAATAAATAATTTAAAGGCTTTTTTATTGCTAACCTAACCTAACCCAGCCTTCCAGACCTAACCTTGCAAGGCTTATCGCACAGGCCAGACCCTATCAATTGGCTTGATCGACTTGAACTCGATTCAAGTTATTTGAGGCCGTCTGTAAGGCCTACCCTTTGAGCCAGGTCCATACCCACAGAGTAGGCCTGGATGATAAGGCCCAATGGGTTGGATTAGGGTGGCAAAAAATAGGCCCAGATTATTTTATTGCTAACCTAACCTGACAAATCATGAATTTGGCAAAAAATTTCAGCTTCTGACTCGATGAAAAGTGGTTTGACAAATCATGACTTTGGAAAAAATGTTACTTGACAAATCATAATTTCAATCAAACGTCAATTTGTCAAATCATGATTTGGCAGATTTTCAATTGCGCCATTTAATTTTCAAAGATCTTCTTAAAATTCAAATAGTTAACTACCATATGTAGCTGTAATTTTTTTATTTGGCTATCTAGAAATTTGTAAATCCTTAAGACCTCCTTGACTGATATAGAATAATTTTAGGTGGACTATATAATTTAGGCAATCCACAACTTATTTTCAGCCAGCTTCCAAGACCACAAGTCATAAAACCAAATCAAACCTTTTGAATCAAAATGTTAACTAACAAAAAAAACTATCTAGGCTACTCAAAATGAAAACCTGTTTGAAAAATGGAACAGCCATAGACAGGGACCATATCATTGGATAGAATCTGAAAACATGTTTTTGGCTTATTCATCATGTTGTAGATTAGAAAGTTAATCTTAAATGAACCAAAAACAAAGAACAATTTTTCTTCACTTTCATACTTGGATTGTCAAGTATGTTTCTGAAATGTAAAAAGTCTAGCTGTTTCACACCATAGGGTTTACTTCAATTTGCAGTTGTGCTTTTATTATTTGGGTCAAATTTTATGAATTCCCTAATATTGATAGGTCAATAAAATTTTTTTTCTTTTCTTCCAATATTCTTCTATATCCAGAAATATGATTCGGTACAATCACAATAGGTATATCTCTTTGGACAGGCGAGGATCAAAAGTCCTAGAGGTCTGTTGAGAGGCTTCTTTTTGGAATTCATTCTTTGTTATCCAGTGATTTGGTCACTTCAAAGTCATCTTGAAATCCCTTCCAAGGTTCATTTCTCTGTACTCGATGTCTCCGCATCTGTGTCTCACAATGATCATAATACCCCTTTTTCTAAAAAGGGTTTACAAGCATTTCATAATTAAGAAGAGGAAAATTTGACTGGGAAGATGATTAGGGGTGCTCTGTCAATGGCACCACAGTCCAATGTCCTCGTGCAGAGTTCTTGCTTGCTGATTGATGGGTTTACACTCCATCAGTCTGATTGTCTCATTATTTGCTAATTTCTCCTTAAGCTTTTTGGCGAAGAATTGATGGGATTTCAAACAGCTCTCCAATCTCTCATCATTTTCTCTAGCGTATTTTTTGTGATCAACCTTTTCAAAAATGTTGACTCTCAGCACATAATCTCAAACCCTAAAGTAATAGACTGTAACCAAATAGACATTCAAAAACAACAACTAACCTATCTAACCAGACTGAAAATAAGATAATGTATTTGTGCTATTTTTACTTCTTAGGAATGCAAACGAAAGCAGGAAACTTATGGTGGTTTTTTTTTATTTTTTCTCACCAATTTTAACTAATTGATTAATATTTTCACTCAAATACTCACTACTATAAGTGGTGTATTTTCACACTGACAAAAAGACTCTAAAGTAGGTGTCGTTGTCAGAAATATACTTGTTTTGTCACTTTTTCCTAAAAGGGTTAGCTTATTTTCGGACCGAGAAACCACTGGAATCTCAACCTCAGCGGATAGCTTTTGGTCCACAAAAATAATGAACCAACTTTTATGAGTAAAAAAGATAGCCCTGATAACTTGTCACTGATGGCAAAACTCACACTCGTTTGTAGACTGCCCACCACTTTCCACTCAGAGGTAATTATTTGAAACAAACAAACATTTTATTTCATACCAGAAAGTATATGTCGGTGGTAGTGTTTTTTGGATGAAAATCAACAAAACAGATATCAAACAATAGAATTCAAAAGTTTACTAAAATCAATATTTGGAAAGATTGTGGCTATAATATGAAATTTTGATTTCTTTTTTAGAGTTGTACTTTAAAAAAAGAGCTCAAAATTCTGTCAGATATTTCAGACAAAAAAGTCAGTTCTTATTGGCCAAAATGTTAGTGTTTTAATTCAAGCAATTTAAACAAGCTTTGCTTAATGTTAAAAATGAATTTCAAAACAGCATTTGCTCTGCTTCTCTATGTCAATGTGTTTTACTTTGGTGTCTATTCCATCCTTGAACTTTGCTTACTGCTTTCCAAGGGTTTAACTGCTAATGATGCCAGGTACAATGCAGCTACATTTATAAATGAGGTATTCTTGCTGGCATTCATGGTAGTCGTTGAATGTCTTCGCTTAATGTTTGGTCAGCAACTCCAGCCGGTGAGCATCATATTACTTCATCGCCAAATCCACTTAAACATATATAATCAATCAAATCTCTGTTTTCAGACTAACTTTCATTCAAAGCTTTCTATTGTCTTCAGAGTCCTAGTTCTTACACTGCCATCTGTCTACTCAGTTTCATTTTTTACTTTTTGGCAAGCCAGAGTTACCAAACTAGTAAGTTTAAAATCAAGACTTTTTAGTAGCTGAAATGAAAAAAGATGAGTTTATTGCAGGATCTTGGACTTGGAATTGTGATGTTAGTAATTCTTGGGGCTCAGTCCCTCTCAATCTTCCTAGAGCTCTGGTACACTACAGCAAGTAAATTTTTGCAAACCAAGAAAGATTCAAAAGCTGTGCAGTAGTCATAATGTAATTGTAATAATTGAATAAAAGTCATGAGAAGAAATTCTTTTGTTGTTATACATGTTTTTTTTTCTCTTGAGTGTCTAGCGAATTAAATCATGACAGACACTTTTAAAGTCCTGGCTGGAAATCATTTTTTTATTTTTTTGCACATTTTTGTGGCAACCCGGGGTCAAAGGTTGCCAGAGGTGTCAGGGTTAATCAACCCTGCTGGGATTCGAACCCGTGACCCTCATCTCCAGCCAGATGCCATGACCATTAGGCCACGGCGACCCCACCAAACAAAAATTTTATTCTTGTATTCGTGACACAATCCAGAACCCCAAAACTTGGGGTACTGGATTGACATTACATTACTCAAATTATTAAGAAAGAAAATTACTGAGTATGCAATTTTTAGATATAACACAAAAAGATACTTGTACAGAATAATTATTTCAGTTGTCAATAGATTGATTGATTAACATTTTATCAAATGTTGAATATTTAACAGATCGTCACCGGTGAAGATTGCATGAGCTCTAAAGGATAATGAAACAAATTTGTAATATTTCACAAAAAATAATTATCTCAGATACTGATGTCAAATCTGAACACCTGGTATTGTAAGGCTTTTATTGCTACTGGATTTTTAACCAAATGATCTGTAATAAAGGATTTTAAAAAATTTAGCCATTGGAACCAATTAACAAAAAATGGTCTTTTAGTTGTCTTAAAAGTATTATAAAGGGGTGGCTGTGGCTGAGTGGTCAAAGGCACATGACTGAGAACTAAGATCTAAGATTGTGAGTTCAAATCCTCAGCCATGTAAGCAATTTTCAACTGCCCGCAGATTGCAAAAAAATCAACAAGCCACCTTCAGTCAGGGTAATCTGAGCAGCGACTCTTGCGAAGGTGATGACACTCCAAGTGTTGAAGTTGCAACTATTTGTATTCCTCATCATCATTTGCTGTCAAACCTCACTCCACTCATGTGATAATTGTGTCTGTCTGGCATGCGGCCTGCCAGAACCAGCACCCCACCCCAAAGGTCAACCTGACTAAAATTTAAGATCTAAGGTTGCGGATTCAATCCCCAGGCACACCAGCAATTTTCTACCTTGAATTACAAAAAACATTCAACGAGGCACCTTGAGTCAGGGTGATAGTAATCGGCAGTGACCACAGAAAGAGCTTAATGTCTATATATATGGGAAGATCGTGCTTCAAAACTGCTTGAGTCTGGACTGCATCAGATCGGATTATCATGTAAACAAGCACCCTGCTGACTTTGGCTAATGTCATAGACATCTGAGATACAGGACAGAGCCCGGGGAATAAGAATCGTAGAACAATTTTAAGATTTTGTCACTATTGTTTTTAAAAACTCAAAATGTAGAGTTTTTTCATTGTCTTCTGTAAAACAGCTGAAATTTGTTCATCACCTTTTACTTGATAACTTCTCCATCTATATCTTAGGTGTCTATGTGCTAGGATTTTGAACATGTCTTAAACCAAATATTAAACTAGCTGGTATGTTTTATGAGTAAAATCAAAATTCTGACCATTTTTATTTCTTTATATATTTTTGCACACAGAACCACAACAAAATATGGAAAATCAAAACTTTAACACACAAATCCTGATAATAATTGTACTTGCTTTCCAAATCAAGAAAGTCAAAAAGCTGATAATAAGTAAGAACATAAATAAAGTAGCAAATATAAGATCAATATTATAAAAATGAAAAAGTGACTGGTATTTTGTCTTTGATTGCAAATGCTTTGCACCTTTATGCCTCATCAAGTATTCAGTCCAGAAAACAGCTTTTTCAAGTGGAGTATTGAGATCATCATGGATAAGTTTGGAAAAATTCTTCACATTCTCCTTGTACTTTACTTCAGATAACAGCTCATCAATCAATGTTTTGATTTTGGCAGTGTTTATTTCTAGAACCAATGAAATTTTCAATCTATCTTTGTTTGAAAATTCAATTTAATATTAAGTATAACAAAAAAAACCTTCAATTTGAATGACCTTTCCACACCCTTGCCTTTCAACTCTTGCTCCATTAGCCAGTTGGTCCCCAAAAAGTGGAATTACCAGCATTGGAACACTGTGGTACAAACTTTCTTGAACACTCATCATCCCACCTGGAATTGAATTCAAAAAAAATGAGATCACCTCAAAAAATTAAAACACTATTTGTTATATAATACTAATTAAGTAGACAGGTATTTTTTGTCGGGAGAAAAATACCTATCTTGTGCATCGTATTGCTTGCACAAACTAGCTTAGTCACACTCGAGTCATATTAATTGTACGAGCAAGCTTAGTCATCAACGTCGGTTGTCTTAACGTGCCATTTAGTCAGGTAAAGTCTAAAGCCTACCTGAGAAACTTTGAACTTTTTATATCTCAGCTCCTCGACAAAAATTTCAAAATCTGGTACTTAAAATTCTTGGCCAGGAATTACATTATCCAATGTACTAATTATTTTCTTTCTAACATTGAAACTCGCAGGGAGGAGATGTAAGTGACAGCCATACAGTCTTTATATATCCGTATATAAAAATACTAAACTCCACACGCTCACTCGAGGATATAAAAATCCAGTGCAGTAAAGACTCCACCGATGAATTACTCTAGATAATCATCTTTGCAAGAGTCACTGGAGATTACCATTCCCCTGACTGATTGTTCCTTGTTGATTTTTTTTGCAATCCGGGATTTGAAAATTGTTATCCCTTCCCCCCCTCACTACTGTTTCTGGTACAACTCACTTTTTAAAAGGTTACCTTGTGTAATAAACAATTTAGTTAGAGGATGTCCAAGGATATCTTGCTGTGGAAGCCTTGAACAAAGGAAAAATTATTTCTAAATAACAAGCAAAGGTAAAAAATGATCCCAATACCATGGCCTTGCCACAATATTTTTTCCAAAATTGATTGCTGGCCCACTCCATTTGAGAAGCACAAGGTGAGGGAGTTCATTCAAAGTGTCAAAGATTGCCTAAAACTTCCAACATTCAGATTCCAAATGTGGAGTAACATTTATTGTTATTACTTGACTTATTGCTGGTGGCAAATGTTCTGGTTGAAGCCAAGATCCAAAAGAGACCAATATGATTCCATGAGACAATGCCTCACTTGATTTGGATATAATTTCCATAAGATCTTCAGGTAAAGGCCTTTGAATGAAAAGAATTTAATTTTTAGTCCTGGATGATGAGACCCAAAGGGCTAGGCCCAAATGATCAGCCGGCAAGGTTAGGTCCAGATTGTGAGCCCCGCAGGGATAGGTCTCGAAGGTCAAATTAGGTCTGGTTAATAAAACAGGCAGGTAAGGTCCGGGCCTTCATTTGGAGTTAGGCAAACAAGTATTCTTATGTATTGGGTAGGGCAAACTGTTAGGTAGTCAAACTGGTAATTCTATCCATTGATGGGCAAACTGGTAGGTAGGTGAACTGGAGGTATGTCAACTCTCCTAGTTTCTATTGTTTTTTTAACATAATTTAGTAAGCCGCCTTGCGACTTGTGGTCATTTTTAAGGCACCACTTGGTGGCTTTTGAATTTTTTTGGGTATAGGTTAACCTGGGCGGGTGTTGAAACCGGGCTGCCAGGATGGAAATTTGGATTGTAACCTAGTTGACCAACCAGACTCCCTATTATGCATTTCTTTCAATACTGAGTCCTCAATCACAATTCAATCATTCTACAATGTCAAAGTATTCATACTCACAAAAGAGATATTTGAAATAGATATGTTTAATTGAAACCCTGCTTCCATTCTGCGATAACATAAAAAGGCTTGTCCAAAAGGACCTGTCCACTTTGATCATTAAGTCTAGAGTATTTTTCAACCGCTCACTCTGTCGCTTGAGAATATACTTGCTACATTTTGTACCTCGTACGGGCTCAGCATTAACTATTGCCTCTTTTCTAGTTGCATACGATTTAAACATCTTGAAAGTAATAAAAGCATTTTCATCACATCCTGTGTAATGTTTAACAAGAAGGGGTTGCACTTACCGAAAGTGAGGCTAACTTATATCTCAAGGCGAGGATTTCACTTACCTCGTATGATCTCTCATGAAATATTAGTGAAAAAGGTCTGAGAGAAAGCTTACATAATCTTTTGTAGATTTTCCAACTCTTCAAGGAAATCCAAATATGAATCTCTCTGATCTTATTTGCCTCTTGGGGCCAAGGGCTCCTTTGACTTTCAGGCAGGGTTACACCTTGTCAAATTTTATCTGAGTACTTACTTGGATGGTCTGCAATGTATTGTTCCAACATCAATAGTATTTGGCATGGTTGGCCGGACTCCATCAAACAAAACATGAGAAAAGTACATCCCAAAGCTAGCATTTTTTTCCAGATCCACCAGTCTGGGTACTTTTAAGTTTGGAAAGTGAGACAGCCAAAGGTTAGTTTGACTCCATGTTGACAAAGTTATGAACTGTTCATGGAACAAGGATTGGAGAAAAAAGGACATCCTTTGCCAGAATCCAGGGAAAACATCAGGACCATCCACACTCATTGCCTATTGAAAAAGAAGAAAATTTGTATTT
>Ga0194133_10004970_pt1 | contig 17263 bp, 21 predicted proteins | sample TA2KigOf40mmetaG_FD_155448 | JGI IMG/M metagenome (GOLD analysis project Ga0194133, IMG submission 155448) | Freshwater microbial communities from Lake Tanganyika, Tanzania - TA2015055 Kigoma Offshore 40m | ecosystem: Environmental > Aquatic > Freshwater > Lake | place: Tanzania: Lake... | reverse complement strand
TGAATAAAAGGAAGTGAGAGTGGGGGGTGGGGGTGGGGTCTGTTAGAAGGTATACGCAAATGCCCAGAGGGAGAGAGGAACCACTTTGACGACTTTTCCTCCACACTAATCAGCACTGATTTTTTTAAAAAAAGTTTATATTTTTTTTTGCTAGAAGGATGTTAAAAATGATTTCACATGTAGGTTTTTTTTCACATATGTGTGTGTGGAAAAAAAGACTTTTTTTGTGATATTGTGAGCGAAGATCATCCTTGTTTTGTGCCTCTAGTTCCTCTTCCGAAATTTACAATTGCATTTTACGTAAATCCTTGCTTTGAATGCAGTCAGTCGGTCGGTCGGTCGCACTCGAAGCAAGTTGTGAGAGGTAATGAGGTGGGGTGGGGTGGAGGCGGCGGTTGGCCTGGGCGAGAATCCACTTGTCCTTACACAAATCCGTGCACACGTGACTACCTACAGACACGTAGCTGTTGAACTCTTTTGAGAAAATATTTAAAAAAAAAAGGAAATAATAAGGCAAAGCTTTGAAACAAGGAACTGAATACAAACGACGTGGAAAAAAAATTAGAAACGCTCCTCACATTTTTCCCCCCTATTTTGTGGAATCGAATGAAAAAAAAATCAGACGTCAACAATTTCAAGTAAATGATGACTTACCCCTACCTACCCTGACTGAGGCTTAATTTCAGGGGTTGATCCTCCTAGTTCCTCGGGGTCTGGGTGCCTTTGACCCCAATTTTACTTTCTTTCTATGTTTAGTTGTCCTCTTTCTTTTTTTTTTCGTTCGTTGCGTTTTGTTGTCTGTTTTGTTCAACATCTTCATCTGTTTGTCTGTCCTCCATATTTGCAAACCTGTCTTGAATAGAAGGTGAATTTAATTTTCATTCTTGCAGGTTCGCACGTTTAATTCTTCGTTCGGAGATTGTAAAAAAAAGGTTCATCGACATGACATGGACACATTAAAGGTTCATGTTTTCTAAGGCCTCGATCAGCTTTGGATCTCTGTGTAGAATAATCTTATATAGAATAAAGAAACAAGTTTAAAAGAGGACTTTGTGATAAATTGGCCTTGCGATTGAGCAGGCATCAGGCGATGATGGCAAAGTTTTGTCACCAGAACTCTGGAATCAAAGGCCAGCACGAATTTTTAATGAATTCTTCTGAAGGAATTTGCGAAACAGACGATTCAACCAAAATGAAACGTTTGCCATCGTTTCAAAAGTAAGTGACAAAAAAAATATATATGATTTAAAAAAAAAATGCCTCCATCCTCTTTGGCTCTCTTACATTTTGTTTGTTATCAAAATACCAACCTTAGCTATAATTTTGTTCTATTTTTGATTCCATTCATGATGAGGCATGGTTCATGACGTCACTTGACTTGAAAAAATAAAAGAGAAAGAATGGAAAAAAGAGTGTGAAGGATGGGAAAGCCTCTCTCAATTATGCTTGATGTCATATTGATTTTAAAAAAATGGTTTTATTCAGACTTGGTTTCTAATTTTTCTACCTTGAAAGGTCAATTTTTGGTTCTGCTAACAAATCTCGTGTGTTTCCCCATGAGAATGGTTTTTGTTTGATAGTCAAAAAGGCTCCCCTTTTCCTTTCTGTTGGTTGTGATAAATGGACTAGAAACTAGGTTGCCATAAGGCATTATTGAGCTTCCACAGTCTCTCTCTCTCCTTTGTAGAAGTAAATAATCTTAAAGGCTGATTTTTAAACATTGTGTATTGATTTGAATTTTCAAAAATCTTTTTTTAGTTTAACTGGAGGTAGTAACAATTGGTCTTTGGATGGCTCCCAAATGGACTCAATGTCAGTGATGTCCTCATCTAGTATGGCAGGCACTGGACAACCCTCTGGATCTAAGGTAAAGAAAGACAAATTTCTTGAGATAAAAAAGTTGAACTCATTGAATATATCTCTGTTGTTATTACAGTCTTCAATGTCTATGGGAATGAATCACCAGATGAACTCTATTGGAATGGGCAGTATGAACCAACAACAAGGAATGGTTGGTATGGGTCCAGGAAACTGCAACCCAATGATGAACAATGGTCCTGACATGTCACACAACATGGGAATGGGCCAACCAGGAAATTTTCCCAACAACCAATATCACCCTGTAAGACTTGGAAGCATGGGAAAAACAAACCCAAATAATATTCAACTTTCCTTTTTAGTCCATGAATTATCCTGGAAACTCCTCAAACAATTTCCACCAGATGAATTATATGAATCACATGAATCAGGTAATTAGTTCATTCTCCTTTTTAGGTAAAAATCTAGTATTGATTCAATGATATCTTCTCTGCAGATGAATGGTTTTAATTCTCGAGTGCAACAAGCACAACAAGGAATGAATTCCATGGGTGCAATGCCAATGAATCAGATGGGACCTAGGATTCCGTCAGGCTCCAATTCAGCTCCCATGATGAATACCCAGATGGTTAGGCCTAGTGGTCCTAATATAAATATGAGTAAGTAACTGTTTGATAATTTAAATGAAGATTTGAGTGACATGCATTTTGGTACTTGTTGTAGGAATGCAGATGAATCAACAAGGTACAGGCCCTATGTATGGAGGTCCCATTCAAAGACGTCCCGCTCCGTATCCCAACCCAATGTATATGTCAAATAAAAGGCAACAGCAGCCTGGGATGTTTCACTCAGGAATGAATCAGGTACTTGTTTAGGACCAAGCTTTTCATCAAGACGAAGCAGACATCAGGGTTTTTTAAATTGTAGCAGAACTTACCAATGAACAACATGGGCAATAACTACATGGGAAACCAGGGAATGATGAGACCAGCCAACTTTCCGCCAAACCAGCAGTCCAATATGTTCAATTCGCACGCGAACATGGCCAACAATATGGGGGGCATGGGTGTAAACAATACTGCACCGTCCAATAGTTATGGCAACAACGGTATGCGACCCATGGTCAACATGTGTCAGTACAATGGCCAAATGGGCAGTAACTATATGCAAGGAGGCGGAGGACAGGTATGCAGAAGATACATTGATTGATGGTTAAAGCAAATGACAAACTTGTGTTCATTTTCAGATGCCTGGCATGAGGATGGGAGGCTCTGGTATGTACAATAACCGAATGTCCAGTCCAGGGATGTATCCAGGAACGGGCATGGGTAATAACGGAGGACAGTTCCAAGGAGGCTCGATAGATGCTCCTTCGATGTCGCCAAGGACTGAGAAAACAAATATAAGTAAGTTTTTGACCTGTACTTGGACCCATCCTCCAAGAGGCTAACGCTTTTGTTTTGTTTTTCAGTGCCATTTCAACATAGCCCAGTCCCTGGAAATCCAACACCCCCGTTGACTCCAAACAGCTCGGGCAGTTGTGTTGGCCTTCCTTTTGCTAGTCCTGCATCTGATGTAGCCATGGCTGGCCCAGGCGGCATGATGCCGTGTGGCCCATCTGGTGACAACAAGCCAAACTTTCCTTCAAACCCAAGTATTTTTGAAAATTTTCTTCAAAAATAAGTAGCTTTCTCTCATGCATTATTTTTCACAGGTGAAAAGCGCCTCACATTTCCCATTCGCGAAGGCATAATCCTGTCACCTTTCCGGTTGGAACACAACCTGGCAGTATCCAACCACTACTTCCACTTAAAGCCCCAAGTTTATCAAACCCTTATGTGGCGACCAGACATAGAGCTACAGCTGAAATGCTTCCACCATGAAGACAGATTAATGAAAACAAATTGGCCAGCATCAGTTCATGTAGGTTTTTTTTATTATTCAAACAAAACAACTAAAACAACTAAACTCCACCTCCAAATACTTTGCAGGTTTCAGTCAACGCTACTCAGATGAGTATCGAGAGGTCTAGCAGTCCGGAGACCAAGTCCACGCCTGCATTACACAAGGCCATTTATCTAAAAGATGTTTGTGGGGCTGGAAGAAATAGCATACAAATTACAGTGGGGTCGTGTTGTTGTGTAAGCATCAAATTGGATTGTCCTCTCTCAATAGTTAACTAGCAAAAATCTCTCTCATTTCAGTCCCATTTATTCGTCTTACAACTTGTACATCGACCCACGCTCAAGTCTGTTTTGCAAGGTATCCTCAGGAAACGACTTCTACCCATTGATCATTGCGTTGCCAAGGTGAGTGAGGCCAGTTTTTTTCAAGAAAATAATTCTGACTTTTTATTGCCTGTATTATTATTAAGATATAAAAAGTCAAGTTTTCAGACAAGCTTGTCATCCACAAGTTTTACCCCAAAAAAATAAACATTTTTCCACATTTTTTTTGGAAATAAAGTGAAGTCAGAAGATGATCTGCAAGAAATTTTATTTGAATTTCACATTGTAAACACCAAAGATGAGTTTTTATGACTCAAGTTAATGTTTTTCAGTAAAACTTCGTTTACTTGAACAAAGTTTTCGTCAATCGTCAAGTCACCTTTGTTTTTTTTCATATTGTAACCACTTTAAGAAAAATATTGATTGTCTGGCAGAAAAATGAAAATATGATTTCTCTATTTCAGATCAAGAAGAATTTCAACTCTTTTAGTGCCAACAACAGTTCCAATAAAAATAGTGAGATCTCCGATCCTTCAACAGGAGAAATTACATCTGGTAATGACAAATGTAGATGAAGGAATTTTTTCAGTATTTTCATGGCTTTTTATGATAGGTGGAAGTAATGGGAGTGCCTCAGAGGCAGTCAAAATATATTTACGATGTCCTATTACAAGCAATCGTATTGCTTTACCTGCTCGGGGCCACGACTGCAAACACCTACAGTGCTTTGACCTCGAAGCTTATCTTAGGGTCAACGGCGACAGGGGCCTTTGGCAGTGTCCTGTTTGCAAGTAAGTATTCAAGTTGTCAATTTTCATAATCCATATTTTCTGGAAATCTTTGTCTTATATTTTAGCAAACCGGCCAATCTTGACGGGCTCGAAGTAGATCAATACATTTGGAGCATTTTAGAAGACCCCCGAACGGCAGAAAGTGAAGAGGTCACCATTGACCAATATGCCAACATGATGCCTTGCACAACTTCAAAAGTATGTAGCTTTAAGCATGATATTCTGTATTTGAGTGGCTCACAAACTAACGCTGTTTTTCAAAAAAAAATTCCAGGAGGTGAGCGATGACATAATCAACAGTGGTCCCCTTAGTCCCGGTTCTCTTAAGCTACCCTCTCTTGCATCTTGGGATCTCCCAACAACAACAAGATCGCCTTCCCTGTACACCCCACCAGATATAAATAGTAAGTCAAGAGTGACTTTTTCACCTGACTTTCTTGAAGCTATTTTTTTCCTCTTAATTTCTTAGGCATATTGAGTGGTCAATATCCGTACGAGGAAAATCCAGGCGGTCCTTTGTCCCAGATGTCCGAGGCAGTCAACAATATTGATAAAATGAAGCCAGAGGACGGGTCCAACATCAACTCCAGCCATACTAATTCAAAAGTGAGTTGAAAATTTTGCTGATTTTTCTAACTCATCTCTAGTCCTTTTTTTTATTTTTTTCTAGTTGGGCCCACACACTCCTTGCACACCGGGAATGCCAGCCACTCCGCACACACCTGGCTCCGGATGTAACAAAATGTCTCCTACCCAGCAAACCACCCCGGCACCCATGAGCTCCTCATCTTCGTGCGCTTCGACGTCGTCGATGAACAACAATTATCTAAATAATTGCAACCAGGGATATGGAATGCAGAACACTATGCCCATGGGGCCGATGAGCGGTGGGGATTTCACCAACTGCCAGCAAAACTTCAACGACCAGGCAGACTTCTCTGCCGATGGCCTCAAGTCCGACTTTTCACTGGATGATCTCACTTTTGATCCAGCATACATCATGGACAATGCAGGGGCAGACGATCTGACGGTAGAGAATCAACTTGAAATTCATTAAAAAAATAATGTTTGCAAAATCACATTTTATTAGCTTGGAGATGTCGATCCGGACGACCTTTTGTCATTCCTGGATCCCCCTCCGGATCTTTCAACGCCGCCCTCGTCAGGTTCAGGCATGTCAACGGGTGGCCAAAGCCAAACCCAAACTAACTACAACCAACACCATCCAGGTACCTGTTAACTATAATCCTGTCCTCTTCTAACATCTCAAATCACAATGGGATTGTTTTAGGCAGCAACAGTACCGAGTCGAACAATCCCAACAGCAATCTAACGGACGACGACGACCTCCTCAGTCTAATCGAATATGACTGAAGGAAGGTTGACCCCGTTTGTCACGATCGATACGAAAGCTTTAACGCAAAATCTTTTACCGGTTGAGCCGTAATCCTGTACTACCGACCTTCAGCACTTTTTATTTTTTACGTCATCCAATGTATTTTGATTTGTCAAATTTTTGTCAACACTCTTAGCCCAAGAGAGACACAGAAAAGTCCTAGCTAGCTGTTCCTGGCCTGCGTGCTTTTTCCAAATAAAATATCTATGTAACCCCAAGCAAGAATTTTACTTTTAAAAAATGGCCTCAAATACCAAATAGAACCAAAAATGTTTTAAGATTTTTCTATCCTTTTTTTTTTAAATGACGTTTCCACAAATGTTGTGTACAAATCTGAAGGTTTTTTTTGTTTCAATAAAAGCACCTGCTTTGACCCTGTCCCACCCCAATAACTGTATTTCATTTTTATTCCAAGCTATTTTATGTAGCCAGAGATTTGAAAGCCTTCTACACCCAAATCCACATCTAGTCATCTAGTTTTATTTTCAAAGTTTATATATATATATAAAGAAATGATATCAAACAGAAGGTTGATAATTTTGATTCCACCAATGAAAAAAATTAACCAATATGGAATAATAGTTTATTAGATGAAAAAAAACGCACCATTTCATTATTAGATGTCGCTGAAAGAGAATATTTTTAATGCTTAGAAAAAAAAGAAGTAGGCAAAATAATAAATACATTTGTACTTTATTCATCAAATATTATTATTTTTTGTTAATTGTGTCTGCTTTAAGAAGAACTGATGACAATTGAATTAGCACAGTTATGGGTCTACTTTTCCAAAATTTCCATTTGTGTTAGCTATTGTGCTTTTTTGTGTTCAAAAGCGGTGGTGTTTTTTTATTTTATTTTGGAAATTGTTCTGAAGCCCTTTAAATATGTCATTGTCTTTCAAGCCTAATAATGTCAATCAGTTTCAGTTCTTTTTTATGTAAAACAGGCTTTTAACCCCTCTGCAGCAAATTCATTGTCTCAGAACTCAACTCAAGAGAATGGCTTTAAATAAGATCCGCACATTCAAACCCTTCTTCACCTTTGCGAATCAGAAAGAAAATGGTCTATAAAAATCTATATTCTATGTCTCTACAACCAACAAATCACCACTTGTGCTCTTTCGACTTATTAACATTAAAATACTGTGTATTAGATGATTTTTTAAGAGAGAAAGGCAATGTTATTATAAAAAAAATAAAGAAATGTTGAAAGGAAATGGCTTTTTTTCAATTCAGTCATGCTAAGGTAAATTGGGAACAATTTTGATGACCATGCCAAAGTACTGTGTTCAACCCCGAGGACCCTGTAAATCACTTTGTTTGGGAGAGATCATTTTTTATCTTAAAAGGCTGTGGGACTTGGTCACCCCAATTTCCTACAATTTCTCAGTCAGAAGGCAAATACCATTCCACTTTATCTACATTTTATACAGTAGCCACAGGGAAAGGAGACTTTTTGTTTGAATGAAAATCAGGGTGAAAACCTCAAATTTTGCAAGTTCATTGCATTGCTGGCAGGACAAATTTTAGGTAAGTTCTGTGCTCAAACAGGGGAACAATGTTTTTCAAAGCATGCCCTGCAAGTCTATCTAATTGAAGGCACACTACTGGTCTTTTTTCTCTGGTTTAACTGGGTGGGAGTCAAATCTGGGTTGCTGGAATAGAATTCCGCCCTTCAGCCCATATGACCACCCTGACTCCCTTCATACAATATTCATACTAGATTGAAAAAATTCATTCGAGGCAGCCTCTGTCGGATTGATATTTTGGATGGTTGTTACTGGTCCAACTGAGAAGACTTCCAAAACTTGCAGGAGTAAAACTCGTTCATTGAACATAAGCTGAGTGCCATTTTCAGCTGTTTTGACAGGATGAGGCTGAAAGAAAAGAGCAGGATAGAGAAAAAGTGAGGATTCGATCCTTGAGACTATAAGTGACTGTGGTGGAGGATGAAGTTATCCCTCCAGAGCGAAGCAAGGGGGGAAGTTTAAAATTTTCACTACAGTTTGTTTTTTTGTATAGGGATCACGGGAAAATGGGGTGACATCACGTGTCCGTCAGTCACCTCGTTTTTCGAACATAACAGTGGAGCTAGAGGGCTGAAATTTGGCAGGAAAAATTATCATATTGATGGCTCAAAATTTACAGAGCAGATTTTTGATATTTTGTCTTGAAGCTGAGATATTTAAGTTCAAAGTTATCTAGTGAATTCAGCTAGAACCCCCCCTACTCTTTTATTGCAGAAAAAAGCTCTTTGTTACTTGTTGTGCAATCGAATCAATTTATTGAATGTGTTTCTTGTCGCTCGGGAGGGTTAGGTATTTTTCCCCGCACAAAAAATACCAGTCTACTTGGTTTCTAATGTTGTGAAAGAAATGGAAGAGGTAAGGTGTGAAAAAATGAATAGGTTTATTTGACACCGAGGTGAACATTGGAATAGGTTGAATGTCAGTGAAACATCATATACCAGTCAGTTGATTTTAAGATGCACAACTACTGGCCACACTTGACACCGTTAGAAAGGCAAATACTCGAGGGAGAGAACTGTGGTGGGTACGCTTAACCAACTCCTCGTGTTTAGTGATCTGCTTCTGATATGAATAACAAAACATAAAAATTTTCTCAACTAAGCAAAAATTAGAAACATAATGACATTTCACCTGTCGCTGTCAGTGTCAGCTATGCTTGCCCATGCCCCCCATCCCAGGCGCCAGGCGGGAGGCCCCAGCCCTGGGAGGTACGACATTCGTATTTCGGTGCACGCTCCGCACCGTCCACAGGCAATATAATAGCGCAAAGAAACGCTTGTTGCGTTAAGCTGCACAAAAGAAAAAGAACGCCATTGATGAGAAACAAGTACAAAAACGTGAATTGTATCAAGTTATAATTAGAAAAGAAACTCAGCTTATTACAATGCTTCACAGTTGAAAGTGCCAAATCTGTAAGGTTATCACACAAAAATTGTAAACATAAAGACGAAAACAGATTATGTTGAGAGATTTGGTCAATTTTATTTTGATCTGGCAGGTCAACGACAAAACACTTGAAAAAAATTCGCCGCAGACTAACGTTAGAGAACGGGATAAATATTCCCAAACAAGTACCTATTAGATTAGTGAGAAAATTGGTCCAAAGCCTCCGACTCATTGACATAAAAGTATATAAAAATAAAATATTTTGCCATATTGATTTCATTTTTTCTTGTTTAACATAAAAATATTAGTCTAAATTTTGAAGAAGGCTTCCTTGATACCAGAAAACTTTTAACTTGGATTGTTTCCCGTGTAGAATATAGAACTCTATGGTTATCGTTGTCTTGAATTTCGGAGAGCGATTTTTTTTCTTGGCTGGGAAAGACGAAAAGCAAATTTAATTTTTCTTGTAGTTTACGCAAACGGCAAAGCAAAACAATGAACTAATAAATTAGATTTCGATATAGAGAAGACTAGTTAATCGGTTTAGTAGAAATAAACAAAAGTTGCTGTTATTTCGTGTTTCGCAGATCAAATCAAATTCGCCAACAAACACAAATGAACTTGAGAATCTAATTTTAAGTTAATTTGTTGTTCTAGTAGGAATTTAGTTTTACATTGTTTATTGTTACTGTTTAACGAAAAGCCAAATAAATGCCAGACAAAATCGACGAAGAAAAGGTATGTCGTCCCGAACATCCGAATCTAGCAAAGTTATTGTGATTATTCTGTCAAAGTTGATTTAATTATGCGTGATATGGTGGAGGAAAAGTCACGAGTGCCCTTAAAAACAATTCTTCAAAATTTCCTTAACCATGTCGAGAATCTGGAGGTCAGGAAAAGGGCAAGAGACGATGCCTATGACCAAGAATTTCAGGTGAGACACACACAAACCTTTAAAGATAATTAAAATGACATGATGCTAATACTTTATTACTACGGTCCTAGTCACTCAAAGCCTTCAGCGATGCTCTAAAGCACTTACCTGAATATTGCTGCAAAGAAGGCGAAAAAGAGGTCAACCGTAAAAAGAACAGATACAAAGATATTCTACCTTGTAAGTTTGTTTGTTACAATTATTTATTAAGTGAAAATCGAGATCAGTAGCAAGTTGTTCAAACAAACGGTTCAAATTTAACTTGTAAATCTCTCAATCAAGCTCATTATTTTTTGATTAAGTTGATGCAACCCGAGTATGTTTATCTGATTATCCCGGAGTGCCGGGATCTGATTACATAAATGCCAATTACATTAAAGGAGCAAGTGGGAGCAATGCCTACATTGCCAGTCAGGTAAGAGTATCTTAGTTTTGGTCTTACATTTTGAGTGTACTTTCCAATAAAAATTTTCTACCCTACTTAATTTTAGGGGCCACTTCCGAACACGGTCAATGACTTTTGGAGAATGGTTGTTGAGTGTGAAGTACAAGTTATCGTTATGGCTTGCAATGAACAGGTGGGTAAATAGAGGCTTGAGAGAAAATTTTCATAACTCAAGGAATGTTTGTCTCAAATTTGAAATATTATGTGATGTTTTTAGGAGGCTGGAAAATATAAATGCGAAAACTATTGGAATGAAGATGAGAATGATGAGAAACAATTTGGAAAATTCTTTGTGAAGCTTCTCAAATCTAGAGAAATTTGTCCTGACTTCCTTGTAAGAACGATGAGGCTGAGATGGACGGGGGAAGGTGGAAAAGGTGAAGAAGAGAGAACTGTTTGCCAATTTCATTACTCTGCATGGCCAGATCATGGAGTGCCCACTCAAGTCAAGCCTCTCCTCGAAATGGTCAGACTAATACGAGATTGTCAGGTAGTAACCAATAGCAAAAAAATTCTTGAGAGTTCGACAGTGTTAATTTTCTCTTGACGATTTCTTACATCAGGCTTCAGAGACTCTTCCGGTGTTAGTTCATTGTTCTGCAGGATGTGGTCGCACAGGAACAATATGTGCCATTGACTTTATTTGGGGTCTTCTCAGGACTGGAAAACTTACTGACGACTTTTCTTTAAAAGAACTGGCAAGCCAATTTATTTGTTAAACTTGAAAGTTTTTATTTGAGGCATTCTGCGATCGTACAAAAAATAAATAGGAGCAAAGCAAGAGTAACTTTAAAACTTTTTTCAGGTTCGAGACATGCGGCGTCAGCGTATTGCAATGGTGCAAACCGTGGAGCAGTACGTGCTTGTCCACAGAGCAGTGAAAGAGTTGTTCCAAGAGCAGCTTCGAGTAATAGATTCTCATCCATATGAAAATGTTGACGAAAACGGAATACCCCTTACATACAATGAAGATGAGATTACTCCCGATTATGAGACAATATTTGTTAAACAAAACGATGAGGTCCCCCCAATGATTGCCAGCGACATTGACGTTATTTTAACCCAACGAGCAACTAGAAATTCTGCTTCACCCTCTCCGCCACAACCCCCTCCTAAGCAAAGAACACCTGTTGAAACTGGGGCAATAGAGTCGAGAAAAGTAGTGATTACCAAGGAGGAAGAGCACATTCAAGAGGAAGAACTTCAAACTGCAAATATTCAAGACACTGTATTTCTTTACGATCCTCCATCCACAAGTGAACCTGGAATATCTCAGAAGATCAAGAAGGGAGATTTAAGATTGACTCAGGTATCACTACGGCATTTATCATGATTTTTATAATTCAATTCAAATCAAATGTTTTATTAAGGACTCATTACCAGCATTTAGATTAACAAAATGAGACTTTACAAGAATATTGTGGAATTTTTTTTATGTATATTATGTTCTTAGATGGAGAATGGCTCTTGGAGGCTCGAAGACAATGAGAAGTGTTTGCAAAGTACAACCCCAACTGTAATCCCTCCTTCGACAGGCTCAAGTCAACCAATGCTCGGAATAAAGAAAGATGGTAAAAAGAAGAAGCTCAAAGATTCAGACGAAAATGGATCCACAGAGAACATGCTCTTGAGACGTCCATCCATTAAAAAGATTCGAGCTTTGTTTCAAAAAGATGCTAGTTCTCCGAAACTTGAGACTGCAGACCAAGAGAATAGTGCTGAAGTTCTCTCAGCCTTGTCTAAATTGCCGAAAGTAGAAACTGTCAGGTAAATGAAAAAATCGAAAAGACTTTGGACTCAATTATGAGTTTTAAGTGTTTTGGATATTTGAAAGCTATTATTTGTCAGGCAAGTCTCAATTTTAACGGTGTTTTTCTGAATCCTCTAGTATGCCCAACTCTCTCGATCGGAGAGTTTTACAATGTCACTCGCAAGAGAATAGCCAAACAAGTGCAACCAAGATTTCACCAGCAAACGAAAGCAAGCCTCATCAACATGTTAAGCGTAGCAAGAGTATGAAAGTACTATCCAAACCAGTAGCATTCCTGTTCTCAACTGGATCCTCGGGGAACCTTTTACCAAGCGATAATATTGAGGATGGGGTCTCTAGGTTACCTATGAACGATGGGATCTCAAAGTCGGAGGACTTCTTGAAAACTCCAAAATTTGACTTCGAAAATGTAAATATTGACGATCTGAAGGGACAAAGTCAAGATTCAACTGAAAATACTAAAGCCTCTTCGACTACTAATGAAAAACTTATGGACATTAACAGTTCCTCTAGGAGCGAATTCACTGGAGTAAGACAATTTTGCAGAGCATTTTATCAGCTCAATAATTTTAAAAACTTTTGAACTTTCAGCTAACCGCGAATGCTGAGAGTATCCGCCAACGAATATCTAATTATGTTTATGGCAAGACCCAAAATATATCTACAAATTCTTCAATGAATGATGAGACCAAGAAAATGATCAGGGATTGCCAGGTCTGATAAGTTAAATGTTAAAACTCTATGGTTTCACTTAAACAGAATACCATACTTACAAAATGTAGGATTATATAATTACATCGTTCGAAAATGCTGAGCGTGAGGGTGATCGTTTGCTTCTAAAGCGCTCGAGTGTCTCAAACATCAAAAATCGAAGTGCTGAAAGCAGTCCCAGGACTACCTTGCTCAAGACTTCCTCGGCAAAACAGTTGTTCTCTTGTCACAGTAGCCCAAGCAATAGCTACAGCAAATACGCAAATGTTAGCGTAGGAGGAAAAACCGTGCCAAACGTCCAGGTGAAAAAGATAGTTTTCAATTTCATGGATTTTTAAAGCTTTTAACCAATTCAAATTGCTTTCAGGACCCTGTATTTAGCACAAACGGTTCAGAAAGTATTCGCAAGAACTTCAATAATTTAGCCTCAAACAAAAAGAGAGAGGAGAGCATCGAGTCGGACGAAGCCATGCAACCAAGGTATTTTTGAGAAATTTTAGCATATCCCAATTGCTCTTTTTAAACAGATATGTATTTTTTTCAAGGATGTCACACCATAATTATGAAAATATTGAGGTTGAAAATGTGGAGGCGAGTTACGTAAATTTTACAGGTAATTACCTTATTTTATGAATGGAGCGTTCACCGATCTTTATTTAAATACTTTATTTTGAATTACAACTTTTCTAAATTTAGTAGAGGCCCAGCGCAAACTTAGTGCTGCCTCAATAACCTCTAAAAGCAGTCGTGAGCGCAGAAATTCTTTTCGCGAGGCTGTTCAAGGTGGGCCATCTCGAAAACAGTCGTATGAGCCAATCTGGTTTTCAGGAGAGGAAGAGAACAACGTAAGAACATTTAAGAATAAAAAATAAGTGCTAATGGAGACCCTACTAGAAACTTTATTTACTTTTATAGGAAGAGAAAACAGCTTACTCAAATTTGGGCCCTCCCGTATACGCCAATGCCTTACCCATGATCAAAACATCCCCTACAAACAACCATTCGTCTTCAATAGCTTTTACTGAGCGTGAGCGAATGAGTGAAAAAGGGGATCAGACTGAATACGAGTCAGTCATAGTCAGCGCCGATGGCCGGATGGGACAGGTCAAAAACACTAGCAGAGACTTTTCTCAGCCCTTGCAATCTGTAGCATTAGTCAGTGAGATCTTGCATGGCCATCAGTTCGCAGTAATTACACCTTTCAATTTTAATTATTCTTCTCTACAAAAGACATACTTCCCAAAATTGTTTCAAAACAATCAATATCTTATTGAATTATATTGAACAATTTTGTCACTTTCAAATTTTCTGAAAATTTGCAGCCAGCAAAGTCTGAAATTAGTCCAATCAATCAACCTGCACTTAGAAAACAATGCTCCAATAGCAGCCTTCAAAGTGTGGGCAGTGGTGGAGCTACATCAAAGGGTCCTCCACCTCCATACAAGCTGCCCCCTCCTCCTCCAGCAACATCTGGCTTTGCACAAGGTAAGTCTATTATTTATTTAACTTAAGCAGACCTAACAGAAGTTAATAAAAATTTAGTTGCCACGCCCTGTTTAAAACCATTCAGCTACAATGACACAGGCAACTACGCGAACATTCAGATACAAAACAAAGAACCAAGTAATTTACTTTTAGTTTTTGTATTTTTTTAATGTAAAACCCACCTTGATAATATTGGAAATTGAAATGGATTCCTTTATCATCAAATTTTTTAACCTCCCAAACTTTTCGGTTGAAAACTTGGATTTTTAGCATGTTGTTGTTCTCCAGCTTTAAGTACTTTCTTTAAGGTTATATTGCATCCTCTAAAGATGATTCAGTTCTCGCCCGGCCGTCTGAACTTCGGCCTGTAAGAGATCGCTCCACACCACAGATCCTGAAAAACAGATTTAGCTGCGGAGATTTCTCGCAGCAAAACTTCACTCTTTTAAACGGTAACACCCACAAACGTATATTTGAAAACCCCTTTGGGCAATTAAGTTTTTGAAAATGTATTACTTATCTAGCTAACTTGTTTGACAACGTATCCTACCTGTTTTCAGGGTCAAATATTGATTCAGTGGCATTAGAAAGCGACCCCAAGTCAAAAGCTCATAATTCTACTTTACCTGGGGTCGACTTGGACGCTGTTGCTGCAATGATGCAAGGTGGAAGCAGCAGAGGTACTACAGTAGTTGATTCTAACATTTGATTATTGCTCATGCTTTTATACTTTTTTCAGCAAGTACAAACAGTCGAGGGTCGTCAAACGGTGCAGGCAGTATTCAAACATCTTCTTCGTCTGCCCCTCGGGCATTTGGCCGGGCATTGTCTGTACTTTCTGGGGCAGCAGCAAACATAAAATCAAGGTGATTGGTTTTGAATTAGTGAGACAAGTAAAAGATTTTTAGCACGAGTCCTGATAGTTTTTACTATAAGTTCTTTTGCTCACTGAATAAAGTCAGTCGAGTTTATCTGATTAAATATATTTGGTGATCCAACAAACAAACCTCTTTTTAGGTTTGCCACTTTGGGTCAGAGCAGCGACAATACAACATCGTTGCCAACAACTCTCCCCTCGATGATGAGTTTGCCATTAGCTGGCTCAACGCAACAACCACCACTAACAGCAGTGATGCACGGTGAACTGTCCCCTTGTGCACTTCCAGTTACAGTTCCAGGGGCTGTAGAATCAGCCCACCTTCAGTCTTTCACAGCAAGCGAGCTAGGTAGTTATTATTAAATAACCAAGATCAATTCAAATTCATCAAATTTTATGTTCAAGGTTTTCCTCTCCGTTTGGACCATCGGCCAGCCGGTCCACGAGAACCACCAGCACATTTCAGACGAAAACAAGAATATTTATGAAGAACTCAAATTTAATGAACTCCCCGCGGTACCTTTTCTCCATCCATATTTTCAAAATCACCTGAAAAGTTACCCCTTTGTAATAATTTCTGCTCAATTATCAATGCACTCAAATTGAACGAGTTACTGTGGTAAACACTTTTGACTGTTCACCAAAACAAGTGGAACTGTTGCAGTATTCGGCAAACACTTCGAAATCCATACTTCACACGCCGGCTAACTTGAGTAGACTTTACCACAATCATTCAACCAATTATTTTATTATTGTTAAATTTGCCCACTTTTAAAGTACGAACACCAAAAGACTACTTATATTGTTTCTGAAGACACGACAAAAATGGTGTTACCCTATTTTAATAGCAACAAAATTCAGACTGATAATCAAAATCTTATCTTTTAAATCATCAGTGACCTTAGGAATCTTGAACGCTTCGAAAGCTGCCCTTTTACCTGCACTGTCTCAAAGAGTTTGTCAACCTGACCTGATCTGTTTTTTTTAATGTTAAATTTTAATCTGTGATCAAAGTTATATATATGACTTTTCTATATCAAATAAAAATTAATTTTCAGTATTTTCATCATGAACCATGTGAATTTGAGGACTCTAAATGTGGAAAAGTCGTGATCACTCATTCAATAATTTACATTCATTTAAATCCATTATTCATTATAATAATTATTTACATATGCCTAATGATGATGTCCTTACGTAATGAACAGCGCCGAAATAATTTCACTTTTGTTTGACATCTGTGGTTTGGTATGACGTTGACACTGAAAGAGCGGCGCGTTAGCCACATCCTTTTCGTGTTTGTCTAGAGGAAAGGCATCCCTGGTAGCGCACGATGACTAATCCTTGGCAAAAACGTAAATCGCGCGCGCTCGGCTCTAAAAACGATGTGCAGCTGCTGCTTTCAGTTTTTAGCGGGTCATCGTTCTCTGGTGCACCGTGGCGCGCACGACGCACGTTAGCTGACTATAGCTGAAGTTCCAGTGTAGATTTGTAAGGTATGAGAATGCTGAATAAAATAAAGAAGGAGCAAGAAATAAATGGGGGGCGACCGACGTACGGTACGCCGATCAAGGGACAAGACTTTTAAAAATAACACAAGGGGTTAATTTTCAACTATAGCTCACATATCAAACAGTGGATCAACTTTTTCATCAAATCGTGGACGAAATCTTCTTGATTTCGATGTGAATTGTACTTAAGTGGTTTGTTTTTGTCTTTGGAAGAAATCTAGTGGCCAAGCCCACTTTCTACAAATTTGAAGAAACCATTTAGGAAGATATTAAATGAGACTATTTGGAAATAAACTTGTTGATTTGAATTATTCTTAAGGTAAGATTGTAAAAAAAACCTTTTTTCAAGAATTTACGGTTGCACAATTTACTCAAATTTTAT
>Ga0194133_10004967_pt1 | contig 17269 bp, 10 predicted proteins | sample TA2KigOf40mmetaG_FD_155448 | JGI IMG/M metagenome (GOLD analysis project Ga0194133, IMG submission 155448) | Freshwater microbial communities from Lake Tanganyika, Tanzania - TA2015055 Kigoma Offshore 40m | ecosystem: Environmental > Aquatic > Freshwater > Lake | place: Tanzania: Lake... | reverse complement strand
TGTCAAATTTTTCAATTTTTTTCCCTTCGGGTCAAAAAAAATTGCTTTGGGTCGGGTCGGAAAGTACCCGGGTCAAAGCCGGGTCGGCCTCTTATTTACTGCTGGTCAAAAGTAAGCTCGGGTCGGGTCGGGTCAAGGCCCATCTCTAGTCCTGCCATAGAAGTTTATTATAGAATATTATATTTGTCCTGCACCAAACTTTTCCTGAGCAGTGACAGGCTGGATTTTGAAATGGTTTTCAGAGAGTCAAGCATTTGACATTGAAGCAAGGACTTTTGGAGTTTTTTAAGTACTTTTAGGGTTGTTACTTCTTGTATATAATTTGAGCTGATTTAGGCGCCTACACCCAACAGCAAACAACTTAAGCTAAATTATGGAAAATTTTGAAGCTAATACTCAAATTATAATGAGTATTGGTCGAAACATGATCTTTATCTTTTTGAATAAATATTAAATTGTTGATCTGATAAAATTTTGGATGAAATAATTATTTATTCCCTAACTATTTAATTTAAGTTTAAAAGAAAATCCATAACTTTTAAAGCTAGATTGGAAAAGTTTAAAGCAAATATTGGTTTAAAAAGTCAATAAAATTTTTACTTTAGAAATTTTATTGAGTAATTTTTTCACAGCCTTTTTTCTAAATGTTGCAACAATTCAAATCATCTTTTTGGCAATCAGTAACAATTTACAAGCTATGAAATTTTTAAACTTTTTTATGCTGAAGAATTGTACAACTTTATAAACCTTTTTTTCATCTGATTTAGTGAATATAACCAGTTCCTCTAAATTGTTCTGGAATCTCTCTTGGAGCCCCTTGATCAAACTGTGCTGGTGGCGCCGGCAACTCATCTGCTCGAATAAGTTCTTGGTCTGGCAAAGATTCATCAGGCATGTGTCCATCAACACCCAGTTTGTGGTTGTGATGGTGTTGGCTTAACGATGATCTCTTGGGGTAAGTCTGACTGGGTTGAGTTTGGTTTTGTACAGGTTGGTGAGAACGCACTCGTGTATAACAACGTCCTGTTGTTGAAGTTCCCGGAGGCCTCAGACGAATTGTGGCAGTTGTGACAGACATAGAGGATGCAGGTCTTATTGGTGATGACAGTTCACTCGTCAGCGGGATGACTTCTGAGGGTAAATCAGGTCTGGGGGCAGAGACATAACGGCCGTCGGAAGATGAGCTGAACCGTCTTGATCCTGTTTACATGTGAAAAGTTAAATTTCCAATATTAAGAATCTAGTTGAAAATCATTATGCCAAGTATTCACCAGAATGCATGGATAGTTCTCTGTGTTGTAGCAAGAGAGTTTGGCGGCCACCCCTGGGCAAACTACTTGAAGCATTTGACAAATTGCCTCTTCTAGGTGTGTCAACAGATGAATTAAAGAAATCAGCCTCAGAACCAGTGCGGGTCAGTTCAGAGTGAGTTGTCTGAAATTCATAGGTAAAGTTATAGCCATCCAGATTACATATAAGGTAAGCAAAGTCTCAAATATGGGAACCTGATCATTGAGTGCTGACTGGCTCCTTTTTGACGGATTCCTTCTGCACAAATAGAGTAACAAAATCCCATTTAGAACACAAAGGATGCCTCCAAGACTGAGGGCAATTGCTAAGGCATACGAATAGGCATCTCTGAAAATTTAAAAAACAAGATTTAAAAATCAAGCCTCATATATTAAGAACTAGCCAACAGGGCCCCTGCGCTGCCCGGGAAATTTATTAAACAGTATAAGGGTCCCCATCTGGACATTTTACATTACACAAAGTTTTCTGTCCCGTGACCCATTTGGGTTTTGGAGTTTAGGGTCCCCGATATTGGCGGGGCCATGCTTGTGTTAAGAACCTTGGTGGGGAGGTCTGTGCAAAATTTGGTGGAGATTGGTCCAGCGGTTCAGGTGTGAAAAGGGGACATAGGTAGGTACATAGGTACAAAAAGTCACTTTATATACAGATTTTATAAGTTTAAATATATATCATTATAATTGATTACAAGTTTCTGAAAAACTGACATTCGAGTTTAGAAATACAGCACTATGAAAAGATCTGTAGGAAAAACTATTTCAAACTGTAAATGCCTTGTTTTAAATTTTATTAAAAGCAATTCTTGGATCTTTCGTTTTTAGTAGAGCTCTAAGTACCAAAGATGACCTGCTTTATATAATATTTTTAGGGGCTTTGGAATTGATCACAAGACTTTCTTGCCCCAAAGGCTGACTATGACTTCAATTTAAAAAATATTTCTGGTTTATGTGAAAGTGTTAAAGAGCACTTGATTGTTTGTTTGTGTCACATTTTATTTCGGATCTTTCTTAAAAAAATATCATTATTTTCTAAAACTAAATCATGTGAATGAGTTTTGTGTTGACTTTACAGAACAGTTCCATAGCAATAGTTGAATTTACATTTCAGTCATTCATCCATGAAACTTTTAAAATATCTCAATTTTTAATGTTTCCTTGTTAACTGAGACAATCACCAAAAGATGGCTAATAAAGGTTAGCCCTACGGTCAAAGGTCTGCCCAGGCCAGGGATGGAACACTGAATCCTTCATATCTCATTCATTCATTTTAGTCATGAGCTACATCAACTCCCAAGATCAAAAGCTGCTTAAAACATTCATTTAAAATTAACTCAAAAAGGAAGTGATAAATTAATATTCAGATTAATGTGTTTAAAGTATCTCAATAGTTAAAGTACATAGTAGAAAACTCAAAAATCTTTAACCCTTTCAAATTCAAATTCAAATGATTTATTGACTCATTCGTAAATTTACAATAGCAGATTCACTATTGTAAATTTACGAATGAGTCAATAAATCATTTGAATTTGAATTTGAAAGGGTGTGACTTCAATAGGTTTTGCTTCCCAAATGATCATTGAATCAGGATTAAAGGGCCAAATCGAATAATAATCAGCAAAGTATTCCAAAACACTTATAAAGTACAGGAGGTTTTTTTAAAGCAGTTAAATTTGTATTAAAACATAACTTGGGTGAAAAGAAGTGTTGTTTAGTTGGATACCTCGAAGCATTTTCCAACAGAGTAATCGTGCTGTTTTGCTGGTGGAGAACCCTTTGGGATTCAGCCAAAGTCATACAGGCTGTACCTGGAGGTGATTCCACCAATGAATTGTGAGAAGGGTAAATAGCATTCTGAAAGAGTAATTTTATTTCAAAGCCCAAATTTCATAAATCTTTAGTGGAATGTTTTTATACCTGGCCTGTTTTCTGAAGCTGTGGGATAAGATTCAACCATACAGCCATCTTGTGTCCCCTAAAATCCACAAATTATGATTACCGAACTAAGGATATTGAGAAGATCACTAAATGAGGAAGAAATACTCAAGGTGATAACGTCTCAGTATTATGGACGAATTTTCTATGCAATCGCAGTCTGGTATCCCGCCCTTGACAATTAAATTCAAAAGAAAATTGACATTCTGCACTATAAGGCTCTCAGAGTGATACTTTGAGACTGGATGAGGATCTTCCCAAGAGAGATGCTAGATCTCCTAAGCAGACAAAGGCCAGCAATATATGCCAACTACATGGTAGGATCTGACCTGATCAACTGCTATATCAACAGAAATCCTTCAAGACTGTACCAAATGATCAAAGGGAATGAATACCACATCAGGCGAACAGGGACGACTCGATTTTACGATTCATCCCTAAAGAGGGTTGGACAACAGGCAATCGGCAACCGACTCGATGAAGTTGTTCAACATTTCAACAGTAACTGGACAAACTTAAAAACTAAAGACTCCATTAGAATTTTTCTTAAGAAAACATTTTTTGCATAAAACGGCGCTAATCATGGCTAATTATTTGTTGATTCATTGACTATGATTATTTTATATACTTTGAACATGTGATTCTCCCAATTCATGCCTTATCATAGGCATGGATTGGGCACTAGGATTCTTGTAAAGTCTCTATTTGTTGTTCAGATTGTAGATAATGAGTCCGCAATAAAAGATTTGAATTGAATTATGCTTTAAAAATAAAATGGAGTAATGCTCAACCTTACTTTACCTAAAATGGTGTGCCATGCGTGGTCGGGTTCCTGTAAACATGATAAGGAAAGTTAAGTGTTGAGCAATCAAACACTCAAGATTCAAAACTGATTGTTACCTAATTCCAAATATTTTTGATATTCATCGTAAGGCTCCCATTGGATTCTCTGAATCTACCTTTAGTATCATCCAATCGAACTGGCATATTAGGTGATCTGCAAAAAGGATAAAATTGATTTTGGTAAATATATGATTTTCAATTATGCTTCACAGCTTTCATTTCTTTTTTTTTTGTTCTCCGCATTTAGAAAAGAGAAAATCTGTATAAATGTAGAAAGATCAGTTTAAAGTCACTTTAGGTAATGGTTCTTTGAATGAAGGTGGTTCGAATGAAAGGCTAAAAAAAGAAGAGCAAACGTAATCCTTTAGTAAATGATTTTCTTCAAATGTTTTTCGTTGCAACGTCATAAAAAAGCTTTAGATGTTGGCCAAAACAAGATCGAGAAAATAAGGATCTTTTAAGGGGAGCAGCAAACGAGATTGACCAATTTTTACAGGAAGGATAAGAACACATAACTTGTTAAACAAATGGCCATATAAAGATTATTTTGCATTTTATGCCATTACTGTATAGTTTTTTCCCTTATTTCTGTCTATCCATTTGTCAGATGAAAACGCTATAACGAAATTATTCTGATCACGAATGCTCAAAATTGCATATATTCTCTACTGTTTTACAAAGGAACTCGTAATTAATTGAGTTGCTAAGCCGCTGGTTATTCTAAATAACTATTATTTTTATAAGCTGGCTGGTTGAACTTGACTGTATCCGGATGAATGTTGTTTTAAATCTCACCCAGATTTGGCAAAATTTGTCCACATTGTCATGATTGCTTTTGAAAGTCCCATCTCAGATTTGGTAAACTGATAAATCACATGTCTCCAAACATTGCAAACAGGTATTCCAAAAACATAGGCCAACTCTGATCCATGGGTGGAGCCTGACCTGAGCTGGAAAAACAAACCAAAAAAAAAACGTTCCTTGAAAAATGATGTTTTCTGAGAGAAAATCTTGTGCTTTCCAATCAATGCCATGAAAATTGCTTTGATTCTTGGCTCATAAACCATCTATTTTAAATGTTTTGGACACTTTCCAAGCCTTCTCAGCTTGTAGAATCTAGTCCAAAAATATCGACCTGATAAATTCAACTTGCCATCGTGTATTCAGATGGTTTTTGCACGCAAATCTCCAATCTTCAACTGACACTAAAGTTTCTAATTAAGTGTCAGGACTCATCGAAGTTTAAGCTTGAAAATGGAGACCAGGAGAGAAAAGGACAAATTGGGCCAAGAGGAAAAAGTTTTTTTTTCCAGCCATCAGGAAAATTGACTTTGCAAACCCACTGTTTGACTAAATTTAACTTTATGATATTCTTTTTTGTATTCCAATGTATGTAGACTATCTCTGAGAATGCATAAGATTGGATCTTATGGATCATTACGAGGAGATAGTGATGTCATAATAATCTCTTACACCTAACCTATCTCTATGTAGTGATGGGTCCGGGTCAAAATTTTTTTTAAGAAATTAAGAAAATTTCCCCTAAAAATGTCAAATTTTTCAATTTTTTTTGCTTCGGGTCAAAAAAATCTCTTCAGGTCGGGTCAGAAAGTACCCGGGTCGAAGGCGGGTCTGCCTCTTATTCACTGCGGGTCAAAAGTAAGCTCGGGTCGGGTCGGGTCAGGGCCCATCTTTAAATCACCTACACTTTGTAACTTACATCTAAGGACATAAAGAAGTAACTAGATAAAATGGTAAAGACGTGCAAGCCTTTTTATGAACGTGTGATACAAGAGCGCGCTGATCAGGAGCGCTCGGGAATCAAACGTGGATGAAAGGTTGCGTGATCAAAAATAATAAGGTATCGTAAAATGTAAATCTACTTGCTAAGATCCGTGTGTGCTATCAACATGTATATCTAACCTGTCCGTAGGGATCCATTTTAGATCTGTGAAGGAAATGGTAAAAAAATGTATTTTTTGATTTCCTCAGGTATGTTCCAGCACTGAAAATTGCTGGTGATACGTAGAGGCCATCGCTAAATGCTTGCAGAACCTGGTAATTTATTGGTTACAGAAAAGGTTAATTTTGTATTAAATAAATAGTTCACCATGTCTCTCGTTGTTGATGCCTGCTGGTTGATTTGTTGCCAGTCTGTGTATTCATTTTGCAAAGTAAGGAGTATCTCTTGAAGGTGGGCGTTGTACTATTAATTTATTTGTTGGTTTTATTAACCGAAAAAGTGTCTGTGGTAAAAAAAAGTTACCTGATTCTTGACATAGCTCTTTAACATCTTCTCTCTTTCAGGCAAAGTTATTCCAGTTGTAAGATCTTCATCTGACATTGAGTTGAAATAATCGTGAGTCACAACTCCCAATAAAGCGTCATAAGAGCTGAAAGTTAATTAAGATCTAGATCAAACAAAAACTCCTGCTTTTCATTAAAATACTAGCAAAGGTGTTTTTGTAACAGGTCAATAAAGAAATAAGATCTACCTCAAAAATGGTTTTATAGCTAGTCATCGGTTTGAGAAATAAAAGGCGATGGAAAATAGAAATTGAATTATCAAAAAAGTTGCAAACACTTTGACTGAGAATATAAGTTTCAGTCTCACAAAAGATTCTGCTTTGTTAGAATGCTTGAGTGAAAACTTTCGTATGGCTTTGCTTTATTAATCTTAATATTTTTTTTTAGAAAAACCCTTTTGTTGCGACCAGAATTGGATGAAAAATTCTTTTGTCTTTCATTCGATATCCTGAAAAATGTTGGTCTGACATTTGAGCAAAATTTCTGTCCCCATGGGAGAAAAGTTTAATGTAGAGTGGTTTCCAATTTCTAGATGTAAATGCTTAAATTGAATGAGAAAAATGACGGAAACAAAGTGTATATTTAACACCAAGGCATGGCCATTTTGAAACAAAACGTGTAATTAACAACTTTTACCATACTTTAGTGTTTAAAATGCATATCTGATAAACTCTATGAGTTCATGCATGTTTGCAATTTTTGCCTTGAAGTCAAACTTGTGCACTTTTTGTTTCGAAGATGGAAGAAAAATTTCTGATCTATATCTTACAAATTTTTTTATTGTAACAGGTACTTTGAGAATTATTTTTCAATAAATATCTCATTACACTTGTGAATTTCAGGGTTGGATCTGGTTGCCAAAATTATGTATGCATTGTTGAATAATTTGTTCAGAACTTCCAAAGCAATTTGGTACTTAAAAAATCAAATTTTTATGTTACAATTTTTCTAATCTGTGGAGCATAAGTCTCTTTTATTACCCATTTTTTTTACTTTGAGATTGAAATAACTTTTTTGCCCATGTGGGTTTTGAGACCCAAACCTCTGGCTCCAGATGCAATTGCTCTCTCCATTATGCCACAGAGTCTTTGAGGAAATTATTTTGATATGAAAATAAAAATATTTATTTAAAAGCTCACTTTTGTGGTCGGGTAAAGACTGTGAAATTTTGCTAAATGAAAAATTGATCTTATAAATGTATAAATGTGAAAAACTTTGATCAAAAATCTGAAAGATTTGTTAATGATTAATATAATTTCTTGATGGAAATGATAGATTAATGGTTAAGTCAGAATCTTGAATGATGTTGGCAATAAAAACTTCATGTTAGGCCCAAGGTTGGGCACAATATTATCAGTCCTTTCAAAACTAAATCTTCTCTCACTCACTAAGAGAATCAGTGAATAATTTTGACTCATCAATATTTTTTTAGTTCTTGTACCCATGGGCATTTAATGAGGAGTAATCATCCAAAAAATGTTTCCATTTAAAACTTAGGTTCTTGCAAAATAAATATTCATAGGTGCACTTATTTACTTTGCCAAGTTTGTTGACGCCTCATTAATGTAGCTTTATTTTTCTTCCACCTTCTAGGAGAGATTTTTTAGTTTCTTTTCACCTTTTTTTATAAAGGTTCTTTTGGTACATTGAAGAAAACTGTGAGAGGATGCTTTACCTCTAAAACTTAAAAGACAAATCCAAGATCTAAATGCAAATCTGTAAAATTGAGTTAAAGCAAAGCAGATCTTGTAAAAAAGTAAATTTGTTTTGAAGTTTTTTTTGCAGCATTCAGTTTTTTTGAATTCATCTGAGATTTGATTTTTTTTCACATGAACTGGTTTAAATTGTTTAAATTATTGTTTTTGAATTTTTCAGGCAATTTAATATTGCTTGAATTAACTTTCAGATAAAGAAAAGAGTTTTCTTCAGGATAAAGTTTCTTGTGAAAAAATATATCATTGCATTGTTTTGATTTAAGTAGTAAATGTGCTGCTTAAAAAGTACTCTAGAAAAGATTCTCTTGTCATATCAGATATTTTCACACACGATGAAATTCCTCACTTTTAAGAAGGGTAACCCAACCCACACTGATTCAATAAAATAGGGTTGTAAAATGAGTTGATCGAGCTCCCCCTAATCTTTATGCCAAGCTATGTTCCATGTGTGAAAAAAAAACTTTTTCAGCCATTCAAAAAAAGCTTCAGACGGATAGGACCAGGTCAACGAAAAAAAATTCGAATGCGAGAAAACTTTTTTTTTTAATAAAAACCAGTTAGCTATTCTTTTAATTGGAAGTTTTGTTCCTGAATATAAAAACTGTTTTCAGGTACTTCAAACTTTTTGAAAGGGGTTGTGTTAACTCCCTTTCAAATTATCTCCGAATCTCTAAGGTAGAGGGAAGATATTTCGCAGTTTGTATTTAAAAATAAAATCTTAATTTTACAATTTTTTGTGATAAGCGAAAAGTTATCTAAGCTTTTCCTAGGCATAATAAATAACAACAAATCATTAAATGATGCTCTTAATGAACTCTGAAAAATCAAAGCCATAAATCATCAGATACTGTCCTAAGAAAAATATATGAGATTTTTTTTTACTGAAAAAGGTCCCAAAGTCTTTTTTGCAAAAAAAACCGTCAAGAGTTGTCTGTAGACTTTTCATGCCTTAGCTTTCAGCCTGCCACCATAAAAGGAAGCCCCAGTTTTTGACTTAGTGTAAACACGGAAGACTGAAAAATTTGCTTCCAATAAACAATGCATTTTTTATCCTTTCATTCGGAACAGTATCTGATTTTTTGAGAGCTGAAAAAATGTTGAAATTTATTAAGTTCTCTCAGCATCAAAAATGATTTTTAGAAAGCAACTATGGTTTGTTTTTTATGGCATCGCCTGGTCATTTCTCTCGCTTTCATGGCTTCAGGCAAACACATGATAAAACAGGGTATACACTGAAAAACACACTTGTCAGTGCATATATGATATCTTTATTTTTGTTGTACTTCATCCTTTTTTTTAAGTGAAGATGAAAGAAATTTCGAAAAGTGTTGATTCAATCCCCTCAAAAAATATTCTGCAGCTTTTTTTCATTCTGGCCATCTCAGGATAAAGAAATCTTGTTAGTTTGGATTAGTACGAAAAAATGTCAAAGGAATGAGAATGTTTGTAGAATACAAAAATTGTAACAATGTGTAAAAGTCGTTATAAATTATTGTTTTATCGACCTTAAAGGATGCAAAAGATTGCTTAGAGTTTGTGGAAAGAATATCAGAGTTCTTGTTTAACTGTCAACCACAAGCTGTCAAGAAGTAAGAGAAAAAGTCAATATTATTATTTCCACTATGTGTCTTAGAGAGTTATTTGTCAATAGTTTGGCACAATCAAAGCTGTGAAAAAAGTCAAAGAAACAGATTGTCTATAGATGATGGGGAAAAAAACACTTCATCAAGTAGTTTCGGTTTGATGAACTGATGATGTTTCTCAAGGAAAATCTTTTGCCTTTTGGCTCACCTTACCATTTTCATTTTTGTAATTGGGCCTCAATTGGACAGTGATGTTCATTAGGGATTCTGATCGGTCAATGTGATCAAAATGATTTATTCACAACCTTAACTATCGTTTGCCCGTGGTCACTTTCGTATCATTTTATTTTTCGAGGGACAATCTTTTACAATTAGCTTATCGAATGCGAAATGTTATAAGTTAGAACACGCCAACGTTGACTGGGAAAAATTTAATACAGGCCAAACTGGCAATTCCAGGGGTTTGGGGGATATGGGTCCAAAGATGGTGACAAACATTTCAGAGAACCTTTCTGGGTAATTTTTTATAAGTCAGATAATTTTAAAAATTGTTCTTTCCTCTTTTGACCTCTTGGCCTGGGGAGAGGCCCAAAGAAATTTTTAATGTACCCTTTATTGGTTCTCCCATTATTAATTGCCTCGAACTGAAATTTCAACATGATTGGACTGTCCATTTTTAATTAAGGGCGCCATTTCATAGCCCCTCATCCCTGAACCTGGGGAGCAAAAGTAAAGCAGCTCATTTCGACAAAAAAGTATGAAGGTACCCTCTGGACATTTTTTGTAAAGTTTTTTCTCCTGTGACCTGCTTATGTTTTGGAGCTTGGGTGACCCCCGGGTCAGGGGGTTGGTTTGGCGTGGTCAAACTTGTATTAAGAACCATGTGCAGAGCTCCGTACAAATATTGGTGGATATTGGTCCAGTCGTTCACACGTGAAAGAAGGCCATAGGTAAGGTAGTTACAAACAATCTGTTTTATAAGTATAGATTACCTTGCCCCAAAGCTTCGTTTTCCCTTCATGTCTGAAAAGTTGTCCTTGATGGTGATGCCATCGTAGCTGGGTCCAAAGTCAAGGTGAAAGCTTGGCACATTCAGTTTGGCTGCAAGTAATCTTTCGGCTGAAATTCCTCGAAGGCAATCAACAATCTGACAACGTAGTAAATTACCCATCAAACAAATTGAAGAAATGTTGATTAAGAAAGGAATACTAACAAACCTGTCCGTGATCGTTGGTCAGGTCATTTGGGATGCTACAATTGAAGTATTTTGCCAATTGGATGGCATTGTTTAAAGGGTCTCTAACCCTTGCCCAAGATGAAAACATGGAGCCAGACATCAGAATCACTCGACGAAATAAACCTAAAATGTGCAAAAAACCCACTTTTGATTAAAATTATTTGATTTTTTATTTCTTAAAGTACTCAAAGGAGCCAGAGTAACTACTTTGACAACTTTTCCAGCCTCTTAAACGTCACATTCATTTCAATTCTGATGCTTGTTCTTAACAAGTTAAAAGCATCCTAATTTAAAAGCTTTTTTTCAAAGTGCAATCTTTTCCTCTAGAATGTATAAAAAAAACCTCCCAGAGATTGGAGGGAAAAACTGCCCTGAGAAAATTAAAAGATAATAAAATGTTTATAAGGATCTTGTGGGAAAAACATCATGATCTGTTTGTTGAAATTTCACATAAATAACATATTTTCACAGATTATTTGCATTTAATGCATTACATATTTTGTGTATAAATCAACCATGTTCTTGTTTTCTTAGCACATTCATGGAAAAAACAAACAAAAAGCAAAAGGACCCCCTTTAGTTCATAAGATGTTGCAGTTGACTTTTATTGCTTTTACATCTTGATGAAAAGTAGACTTTTGACTTGGTATGAAAAGAATAATTACTGCATTGAGACAATAAGTGAAGATAATTTGAAACAGAACTTTTGGTAAAGGGCTTAGAAATGGTGATCTATGTGACAAAAAGTATTACTTTATTTTAGGTCAAAGTGTTCTTGATTTTAAAACAATTCAGTACAAGAAAATTGAGCTTTGTTGAGTTATTTTGAGCAAATGAAAGGAACTCAATTTTTAGAAGAATAAAATTTTATCAGGTTGTGTTGCAAAAAAATGTGCTACTTTCAAAACTCGTTCAAGTCAATTCATTAGCTTCTGAGAGAATCTTCAGCTTTGGAGAAATGATCATTTAAGTGAGATGTGACAATTGTTTTCCCATGGGAATATTTGGGTGATTTAGTGTCTCAGGTGTTGCAATTGCCATGGCTTTTTTTCACAATGTCTTCGTTGTGACAAAGGGGAATTGATTACATTGATTGTCCAGAAACGTTGGTTGTACCAAACGAACATATGGTCACAGAAATCACCAAATATTCTAGTCAGCTTCGAAAAAAAGGACATTAAGGCCTCCACCTCCCTTTCACTCCATTTTTCTTGATAATGAAAGCTTTAAACCCATGAATTTCATAAAATAATTGAGGCCCAATATCCAAAGAAATTGTTGGATTTTTGCTCGTAGCACAATTTTCTTTTACTTAGTACTATTTATAGTTGGCCTAAAGGTTGAGAAAATTACCATAAGATAACCAATTAAAGCCAACCAATGCCAATTACCAAACCCTGAAGATCCCAGGTCTAAGTCAGTAGTCAAAACCATTAAGCTAAGATAACCCCTGTTTTTTAAAAAAAGACTGGAATAAGCTACCAGCAAACCTCAGTCAGTTTATTTGGGCCATGGCTGAGAGGTCAATAAAAAAATTCTGTGAATCCAGATTTTGGTAAAAAAAATTTGTTGGACAAATCTAATCATGATTTATCGAATTTTCACAGCACCACCTGCTAACCCATCTATGAGGCTTAAAATAAAATTGAACTTTATGGAATAAAAGGTGATTAGCTATTTATATTTTGATTCTTAGGAGTTCAAAAAGTTTGACTGAATTTGCAGAAAGGTTTTGTTCTGAATTCAATTTGTAATTTTCTTGAAAGCCATTTCCAATTCTTACATTGAAACACCAGACCAGTAAAAAAACTCCAGATGTTTAATTGTAACAGAAAATATTGCCTGCAGTTGGATCTCAACATATTATTTGAACCTATTTCTCCATGCATACTTTTAGCCATTTCACACGAACACAAAATTTAGAATGAATATTTATTGCAAGTTAGAGGTATGCAAAAAAAGGAACGTGATCTGCCTTAACCCAAAACATTTTGCCTTCATGTATGTACATTTTGTTAACTTTGAACTTGCATTCAAATGAACAAAAATGAAATTCCACACCGGTTGATTGATAGCCATATATATATATAGGCACAATCATTGAGAAACAAATCAGGGAAATGGACTGTAAAAATCGATCCTTCATCTTCCTGTAATCTATTTTATTTTATTCTGCTTTCTCGTGTTGATTGAAGTTACTTTCAACCAGCCAACCAACCGGATGTCGACTAAAACGTGCCAAGAGAAAAACTAGTCTAAATTGTGTAAAGAAAAGAACTTTTCAAATTCTTTCATCCTAGAGAAGTTGACAATATTATAAGTACCTGGAACTGTTGTTGGCGAATGAGAGATGTATTCAATACAAGCAGCTCCAGTTCCATGTCCAAAAAGTGTGACCTGAGAAGGATCCCCACCAAATTGACCAATATTTTCTTGTACCCATTGTAAGACAGCAATCTGGTCCATGATTCCATAGTTGGCCACCTAAATGAGAAAAAAGTGTGTGGCCTTTGCTAGCATTGATGATTTATGGTCTTGCCAATAAATTTCAATTCTGGCTTTCCAAATTTAGAAATACATGAAAGAAGATAACATTTTTGTGTAATGAGAAAATTTGTTTAGTTACAACAACTTGCTGGAAAGGGTTTTTTCGGCTTTACATTCCCGTAAATCACATCATTAAAAGCTAGATCAAAGAAGCTTTAATGTACGAAAAAAATCTTTTGATTTTCCTCTTACTTTCTCCTTCTTTAACTTTTTTTTTAAAGAAATTTTTTATAAGGTACGTCTTAAAATCCTAAACTTTCCTATCATTTGTTTCAAAGAATTGGCAAATAAGACTTTAATTCAAATTTACCTGACCCCGAGTTAAGGGTGATGGGTTTGTGTTCAAAAATCCTGAAAATAAAATGTTTAAAATTTTATTACAAAGAGTTATAACAGCATATGCTTTGTCTGAATTTTTATCTGTCAGATGGACGACTGATGATTTGTTCAACGAAATGAGAAAATTTAACGAGCTTTTTGCCTGGTTAGTCATAGAATAAGAAGATAAGGTAGGATTAGAAGTGTGAGAATATCCGTTCTTTACACATTAATAAGGTAAAAACAGATGAATACCTGCCAAACTTATTTATTCAATTTTTCTACCTAAAAAGTTTCATTCATCACCTTTATGTATTGCTAAACTTTTGATCGATTAGCAGAGAAAAATAGACTCTTAAATGAAATCTTGAAGAGAAAATGAATTACTTATATGCATATTCAGACTGACAGGCTGTAAAAAAAGAGTTTTCCTCATACCTTTATTTGTGGAGCAAAAAAACCTCATTGAGTTTAAATACCCTCTTTACTTTGAATGATGGTGAAAGTACCAAAAAGGACTGAAATATTAACCAGTTTGAATTATAGTCTAAGCTTTCCATAATAAACAAATAAAAATTGCTAGGGTGAAAAATCACAATCCTTGGTCTTAAAAATTTTCTTTTGCCTAATTGGTCATGGTGAAAATGCAATTTAAAGAGTAATTCTTTAGGCGATACGATGATCTTTTGCCCAATGCAAGTTCTCCAATACCAGTTCGCCTAAGGTCAGGCAAACTTGCATTAGACGAAAGATCATCGTATCGCCAAAGAATTACTCTTTAAATTGCATTTTCACATAATTGAAAACAATAAAGATAGATAGAGGGATTTTAAGTAGTGTATAACAATGCATCTTCCACAAAGGTTGATGGCTGTCAAAACTGGCAGAGAACCTGGAGGTCCAAAGTTCGATCCCTGGCTGGGATAAGCAAACATTTGATGTCTTTGTTATTATTTTAACAGTTGTCTCATGGTGATGTTTGAATCAGGGAAAATTATAGGGTTGGATGACTGAAAAAGCCCTTTAAAGGATTGCTATGGAGCTAACTTTAAAGTCAAGACTGGAAAGTTCATCACCTAAGCTGTCTTCACTTCTTGCAAGTTTCCTTCATTTTTTAACCTAGCTGCATTGATAGATTTTCTATTTAACTGCTTTGGCTTTTGATTTAAAGAAAGCAATACAATAGAGTTCAAATGAATCTGTTTCTTTTGTTTGATCAGAAAATATACAATAAGAGTTTAATTTCAACCAAACTTGTTTATTGCCTCTTATACCTAATTTCAAATGTTGCTCACTTCATGCATTATTCTTTTGTTTGTGAGTCAAAACATGTCGAGTCAGGTCTGAACATCAGAAAGCTTAAAAAGGACGGCTGTAAAACGCACATGAAGGTCTTTGATATGGCCGTGAGTAGCATTTCAGATGATCACTAAAAGAAACCTTTATATGCAGACAAGAATTAGTTTTCAAGTTTTCTTCACCCAAAGCAAAATAATGCCTTAACAGCTGGCTGAAAACAAAACTCTATTTAAATAGCTCATACCTTCACCTCTTTTCATATTTCTGTTGAAATTTTCATGCTTAAAAATAGTTTATAGATATAGAATCATAAATTTAAGACATATGTCGCTCCTTTTGCACAAAAGTTTCTTACTATTTGACATTATTGTTTCTTTTCAAGATCTTTCTTAAGTGTTAGATAGGATGTGACACGCGTTGACAATCAACAGCAACTTTTAATACTTGTCACATACAAAGAACAAGAGGCTAAAACATGACATGCAACTGCTTTTGCTTGAAGAATCACAAGTTAATATATTCATCCAGTATTCAGGAAGAAAAGCTTAACTTTGTGCGTCATTGACAATAACAAAGGGATATAAGATGGGTCCCAATTAAAAACTACACATTTTTCAGAAATCTTTCAACAAGTCTTACCCCAGTGAAATTTTTTTAAGCATTTCTGCATCAAAAAGTCTGCCTAGGATTGTGATCTTCTGAGAGAACAAGAACCAAAAAGAAATTTGAACAGAATTCTGTAAATTTTTCTTCATTTGGGCAAAATATTTAGAATTAGTTAAATTAATACCACCTCATGTTTTCCTTGTATATCAATATTGTGTTCAAGTTCTTTACTTTGATTAGTTACCTTTCATGGTATTTGTTCTTTATTCATTTATCATCTTATATGTAACATTTCAGTATTTATGTTCTTTTGATTTTTAACCTTTTCATTCATTGTGTGTGAGACTCTGTGAAAAGTTCATGTTGTTCACACTGTTTGTTATTGAGTATGTTTAACAAGTTAAATAAATAATAAATATAAAGCTCTCAACTATATGGTTGTTTTCTCTTTTTCACTCCTCATTATATTTTAACAAAAGTGTTCTATTTTTAACATTTCTGTTAAGCACATTTCAAGACAGGTCTTCACCTGGTCTTTCATTTCCTCGCCTTCTAGAGAAAGTATAGTATTTCTGCGCAGGGTATACTCCCTCCTCCAGTCAAAAAAGTGCCATCTTGCCGATCACCCTCATTGGTACCAGCTCTGTCTCACCTAGTCAGGAGTCAGGGTGGTCCAGTAAGTTACACGCCAAAATTTCATCCCAGCATTCCGGGTTCAACTCCTGGCCGGGCTAACTCACAGAACACTGCCAATAACAAAAAAGGACCACTAACAGTTTGCCTTTAATGAATGCAGTTTTGCAAGGCAGATTCTAAAATTCATTTTAAAAAGGCTACCATTCTACCAATAAACTGTTCAGTATTCAGAATGAGCTCAATCCAAGTTATTTCTTTCATTTTTCACTTTACAATGTTTTTACCATTTATGTTCAGTCTCTTTTACATTCCTGTTAAAGTCATTTTATGAAGCAGACTGCTGGTTGTTTCTCATCCCCGCATCTTTTAGCATCTTTAGTATATGAAATATTTGATCTACTTGGTTTCGCCCAATCTAAGTTTGCCCAACCAAGTTCGCCCAATCCAAGTTCGCCCAGTGTAGTAGTTCGCCCAACGTAGAAGTTGTCATAAAAAAAAGGTCAACGAACACGCACGCGCGCTCGTCGACCCTTTAGGTAGCCCCGCAGGGTTAGGGATAGCCCCACAGGGTTAAGGGTAGCCCCGCAGGGTTAGGGGTAGCCCTGAAGGGTTAGGTAGCCCCGTAGGGTTAGGTTAGGCTAGTAATATTTTTTTTTGTATTGGGCGAACCATTGATTGGATTGATTGGGCGAACTTGGTTGGGCGAACTTAGATTGGGCGAAATCAAGTAGTATCCGTATCAACCATCACCATTGTGAATGGTTGACCAACCTCACCATATTGTTGATCATACCATTTTGTAAATAAAGGGCTGCCATTCCATCAATAAACAGGCCAGTATTGATTCTTTTCTTGATTGGGAAGGTCATCAATGGGTTTTCACAAAAACCTCACTCTATCCAACTCGCACAGTCTCTTCAGACCACAGCACCGCACTCT
>Ga0194133_10004961_pt1 | contig 17286 bp, 13 predicted proteins | sample TA2KigOf40mmetaG_FD_155448 | JGI IMG/M metagenome (GOLD analysis project Ga0194133, IMG submission 155448) | Freshwater microbial communities from Lake Tanganyika, Tanzania - TA2015055 Kigoma Offshore 40m | ecosystem: Environmental > Aquatic > Freshwater > Lake | place: Tanzania: Lake... | reverse complement strand
CTCTGGCCCAGGTGTCATAAGCTGATTTAGCCACTTTTGAAAATTCATAATTTTTGAAAAGTTACCCAGAAAGGTTATCTGAAATGTTTATTCCCATTTTTGAACTCAAAGCCCCCAATCCCTAGGCCTGAGGGGCCTTGGAGTTGCAATTGGCCTGCATTAAATTTTTCTGGGGCAGTGTGGGACAGTTTTTACCCTGAAGGGTTCAGAAAGTGTCTGGTCCGAATATAACTGAAGTTTTGAAAATCTCTCCAGCTCAACGAGGTTAGGTTAGGTCTCATTTTGGAGGACCTAGAGTATCTTTTCTTTGGTAAGGAGAGACCCATGGTCTGTTTCATACTTAATTATTTTTTGATGACAGGTCGGGTCGAATGTTAGGGTTGGCGTCCGATCCACTGGACCCTTGGCCAGCTTCTCATTTGCGATTTTTGGTCGAGGACAGTTGGTAATATTAAGTAAAACATCATTTCAAAATTTTGCACCAAATCTTACAATTGTTCTATTGGAAGGTCTTTGCTGAAACCATTCCTGGATCTGAAAACGACTACAATGAGATCAGCTTCAAGGCTACGAGTGACATGGCGCCAAGGTGAACAAAAATCTCATTATTAAATTAATACTCCGCAAGAGTTACACTTAAAATTTGCCAGGGGCAGGTAGAGGGGTAGGGGGTGTCGTCTGTCCTTCACTGCTATCTCCTCAAATGGCTTAATAGATAGTTGAGATTTGGCACACAGATTTCACATCTAAAGGCCACAAAAGTGACCAGGGGATTTTTTTGAAACTTTTTGGGGGACTAAGCTAAGGGGCCTCGGGGTTGCACACATTATAAGAGCATGATCTAAAAGTCATTTTTTGAGTGTTTGATAAAAAGTTATCCCCCTTTAAAATTGAATTTTATATGGGATCTTTTTCAAAAGAAAAACTGATTCCCAGGAATCTAGGTTTTGGGGTCCTCGGGGGGTACCTCTTGACACCTACTGCAAAAGCTAGGGATAGAGGTATCTTACAAACAACATCTCTAAATAAAAATTGTTCTGTAGGGCTTATTGATGGATGCACATTTTTTTGTGACCCTCTAACCCCAGTTCCTTTACCCCGTTACACCATCAAACAAAAAATTAGGGGACGTAAAGTAGTACATTTGATGCAACCCGTATGAAAATCAACATGCCGTCAGACGCTATTTTTTCAAATTTTCCAAATTTAGCACATTAAAAAGCGAAATTCATGTAAAAATAGCGTCAAAATACTGAAAATAGCAAGTGTACACGCGGTAACAGCCGCAAATGAGGGCATTTTGGAAAATGCATTTTTAGACCAAAAAAACTATGGTTTTTTCATACGGGAAGTTTTTAACTTGAGTCTTGTTGATATTGCAAAAAAGGATTCTGCATTTTTCAGCAAAAAATTCTCATCTATACTTAATTAATTAATTTCACTTTTGGATTTTAGATGCAGGATAGTGGTTTATTTCATTGCCAAAGATGGGGAAGTTGTTGCTGATGCCCTTGAATTTGAAGTCTCTGGAACCCTGACCAATTTTGTTGAGATTTTTACCAGCAGGTTCTTTATTGATTGTTGTAACAAAAATTCAGAAACTCAGTTTCAACTAATGATGATTTAATGAATCAGGAGTAAAGTTTCCATTGGCAGTAGTGTCACAGTCAATGTCAAAAGTAAACCAAATACTTTTGTTGGACTAATGGCTGTGGATTCCAGGCAAATTAAAAAAAAGTATTTATGTTCCTAAATTACAATCTTTTAAATTTAATTTCAATTTAGTGTAAATGATTTGAAACTTGGAAATGACATCACTCTAGATGAAGTTGTGGATGAAATAAGAAGTTATGATTCAGCAAGAGATCCAGCTTTTATTCCATGGTTTAAGGTAACCCAATTTTTTTTATATTTCAATCTTGATGAATTAATTTTGTTCCTTGTTTAGGTTATCAAACCCAAGACTGAATCCTTACAATGGCATACTGGAAGCTCAGGAAGTAGAGAAGTTTTTGATGACTCAGCTACAGTGATCCTGACTAATGGGGCTTTGCAGGTAGTTCAAAAAAAAATGCCAAACCCTGCCAAGCAACCGATTATCAAAAGCTTATACTCCATAATTACCCATAAAGGGGCAGCCATGGCTGAGAGGTCATAGGCACCTGACTGAGAATTAAGATCTAAGGTTGTGGGTTCAATCCCCGGCTGCCCATGCCAGCAATTTTTCAACCCCGGATTGCAAAAAAAAAATCAACAAGGCACTCTCAGTCAGGGTAATAGTAATCTGCAGTGACCATAAACTTCTATGTCGGGACTCTTATAAAGGTGTTGGTCAAGCATCAACATCGCCTGAGCCTATACTGCACAAGATTATTGTTATTATAATTTGAGATGTAACAACTAATTTGATCAAATTTTATTGAATTCTGCTCCATAACATAAAGTAGTTAGCAATTTTTTGTCCATACCAATTCCAAGACCCTCAGGGTCCAAAAACGTGAGGGCAATGCAGGTTGAAAAAAAGCATCCCAGGGATTCAGGGTACAGTGTCCCTGATGCTCCTAAGCAAAAATCTGCTTTTCAGGACACTTTGTTCTCAAATAGCCAATGATTTTGTAAGGACCAGAGCTTGAGAAGAGTTAATGGAACGACCTAGCTTAGTCGTGCTCGAGGAGTATTTCTTATTCAATCTTGCTTAGTATGCCCTTGAGTTGCCGTACATTGCAGCTTTTACATATTGGATTGATCCAATCTAAGCTAAATTATAGCTCTTTGAACTTTGAGCTTAAATATCTCAGCTCCTAGAAAAAAATTCAAAAATCTGGCTGGTAAATTTCATGGCATTAATGAAATGTGCCTTCTTGCCCAATTTCAGCTCTCTAGCTTCAAAACTGTTGAAGTAGACAGACGCACACACGGTGTCACTTGTTAACGGAAGCAATTCCTATCATTTTTTCTAAACTTATGTTAAAGCTGATTATTTTTTTCAATAATTTTTTAGAGAGGGCGAGGCTCTTCAAGCAATTCTCAGGTTGTTCACCACGGAGATAACAGACCTTTTGGAAGACCCATACCCAAACCTGGTACATTTTGAATTTTACATAGTTACAGCACTTATCATTTAGCTTTATTTCTACCAGATGAAAAAACATTCAATCCCGATATCGGCCCCGGAGTTGTTTATGAATCTGCAACGAGACCCCCTCTTGCAGGACCCTACGCATTTTCCAGGCTACCCCCTCCAGTTGATAGTCTTCCAAAGGTAAGAATTCCTTAGAATATTCCTGATTTTAGTTACCTTAAATTCCCTTTCATTTAGTTTTATTTGAAACGAGACATTCCGGAAACGTGGCTTTTCATCAATTCTACAACGGATCTGGATGGAAAAGTCTCAATTCCTGTCAATGCCCCTGAGCTAACAAACACTTCATGGTAATAAATCCATTCCCAGAATCACTCATTAATGATCAAATAATTTGTTATAAATTATACAGGATCATTACTGGATTCGCACTTGATGAACTAAACGGTATGGGTATTACATCCGGTCAACCAGGTTACCTCGAAGTTTCCCAACCTTTTTATGTCAAGCTGGATTTGCCAAGATCGGTTAAACAAGGAGAAACTCTGGCAGTGGAAATGGTAAAAACTTGAGGGTCTTTAATGTTGACATGAAATACTTATCCTTGGGGTTGCTTTGGCACACTGCCATGGGATCAGGCTGGGAATCTGAGGGTCAGGTGTGTGACTCCCGGAGGCTCCAGGCAAATTTGACCCTGGGTTGGCAAAAAATAACAAATAATTCCCAGCCAAGTGTGCCAATCTCTTAGAAATTTGGCACTCATATAACCCCCCTCTGAAGTAGCATCTGGACCCTGACCCCCTCCGCACTAAGTTATTGGGTCTAAAAATCCTGAACACCATTGAAAGCCTTTACCCAATAAAAACATTTTAATAACAGTCTCTTTTACTGCCTTTTGAATCAGGGATAACTTATCCTTGGGCTGGGGTGAAGGGTGCATGAGAATCAAAGAAAATTATTAGCCTATGGAAATATGAGTGACCTGGCTATATTAACTTTGGACATTTTTTAACTTAGGTTGTCTACAATTATTTGAAACATGATGTGAGTGCTGAGGTGACCCTGGAAAATACTGAAGATTCTGCATTTGTTTTTGGAAGCAAAGATCCCAACTCTATTGAAAATAGCAGTTCTGGACTTGATTTGTTCAGAACAAAAAGGGTGGAGGTATAAAACCATACCTTGGAAAATCTTTAAAACATAAAAATAGTTATTTTTTTAACAATAGATTCGTCCGGATCGTGGAACTTTGGTCTCCTTTCTAATAACCCCAGTGAAGATAGGCCTTATCAACCTTAAAGTTACTGCAAAGTCTGCTGCTGGACAGGTAAGAGGAATACAAAAATGTTGGATTTTTATCTGATACTATATTTCACTTAATATGGTCAATCGAGGTGAGGAGACCAATGAGATACTAACTGTTTAGTTGAGGATGAGCGAGGATTTATATACATCAATAAACATGTGATAAAACGGGCAGTATGGAAGTCCTGATGATCTGGGGATCTGAGTTAGCGGCCAAGCTTAAGTCAATATTTACAATTTGAAAGGAAAGGAATGTTGCTAGTATCAGAAGGGAATAGTGGGCGGATAATACCATCAAAGGATACTATGTCGTTTTGCCCAATGCAAGTTTGCCCAATCAAGTTCGCCTAATGCAAGTTCGCCTAATGTACAAGTTTGCCCAATGCAAGTTTGCCTAATATTGCTAACCTAACCTAACCTAACCAGACCCAACCAACCCACCTAACCTAACCCTGCGGGGCTACGAATTACATTATGAACTATGAAGGAGTTCTACAAATGAGTTTGTAGTAAAAATGCATTAAAAATGAACATGAAAAATTAGGGGGGGGGGTACTGGGGTATGCATTGGGCGAACTTGTACATTAGAAGGCTTTGTGCTTAGTTTTAAAGTAAAGTGTACAAAAAGTAATATTTAGGTATGGCTTTAACCTGTGTCCATTCAAAATATCAGCTCTCTAGCTTTAATATTGTGGGAGCTATTAAAGAAAGAGGGTGAAAGTTGGCTAGCATTAATAAAATTTTGGCAATTTTTCAACCATGTCTCAGCTCTCTGACAAAAATTTAAAAAGCTGAATGATAACTTTTTTTTGCATTAAAATGATGAGTCTGTATGCAAAATTTCAGCCTTGTAGCTTTAAAACTGAGGGAGTAGTTAGAGGATGTACTGTAAAAATGCAAAATTTCATTTTTTCATTTTTTTAATGATTTTTCTCTAAACTCCCTCTTGCTCTGCTTGAGAGGGATAAATGTAGCTATTTTACTTTACTTTAAGGACATCCTCATTGGAAAATTAATCATTGATCCTCCTGGTGATACAATTTCAATCAGCAAAGCAATGTTTTTGGACTTGAGATCTTCCAAGGAACTTGACAAGAACATTACTATTAATATACCCAAGACTGCAGTCAAAGGTTCAGAGAGGATATTTATTGCAACTGCCTCAGATCCACTCTCAGTTCCAATAAATAACATGGAAAATTTGATTCAGTATCCTATTGGTAAGGCATAAATTTATCAAAAATGATAAAAAACCCCATTTCATTTTTGATGTAAAAATAGGTGGTGGAGAACAAAATCTGATGAGGCTTTTACCTGCAGTGATTTTGTCATCTTATATGGAAAGCACAGGTAAGTTAAAACATTTTTTTAATGAGTCAAATTGTTGAATTATGAGGTTTTAAATAGGGTCCTTCCAAGGACGTCTTGAGGGTACTGCTCGCCATCTCATAGAGACAGGGTACCAACAGCAACTCACTTACAAGCTTGTAAGAAGGTTTTTTTAATACTTTATAGGGTGCACACCAATAAGCCTCATCTCAATCTAGCACTTTGGCCACCTTACTAGGATATATATGTTGAGAGGTTTCACGGGGACTGTGGAATCCTCTCCTTGAGAATCAATCAGACTAAGATTGATTGTCTGAGGCTCCCTTCGCTATAATAAGTAAAACATAAAATACCTTTATTACTTTCGTATTTGCAAATCAAATACTACAAGAGAAGAGGTAACAGAAAATACTTACCCAGGAGGAAACGCATGGTGAAAGATCGAGTGCTGATCGTGGTGAAGAACTCTTAACCAAAAGGGTTTAAGATGGCTCTTTTTATGCTTTTGCTCAACTGTTGGACTGGCTGAGATAAAAGAGTGGGTTGCATGTTTGTGCAAAAAAGAGAGGCTTACACGACTCATCGTTTAGGAATGTGAAGGTTTTGACCTGAGTTGTTACAGCTAGGAAGGGATGCTACATAACTGCGTAGTAGAACCACTTGTTTTCCTAAAAGCATGTACTTATCATTTTTTGCTTTCATGTTGTGAGAAATTGTTAGTCACTATCATTCAGAATTGTTTGTGCCGTCAACATATATGTAGACTTACTCTTGGAGTGTTTACGTTGTTAAACAAACGGAGAAGGAACCGATGTCAAATACTTAGTAGCTAGCCCATTTTATGAACAGTACTCCCTTCTTGAAATAAAAGGCAGATGTGAAAGATGCTCATAATATTTTATTGGGGTTAGCTGTAAACACTTTAAAATTGCACACGAATATCAAGGAAATCCTTTAAAATCAAAATCTAACTATCATCTCTTAGTACCTTACGTCTAAGCACATAGAGAAATAACTAGATAACATTCTAGAGGCACACAGGCCTTTTTATGGACATGTGAGATAGGAGCGCCCTGATCAGGGGTGCTCGGGAATCAAACGTGTATAGGAAGGTTACGTGATAAAAATAATATAATAAATAATTTAAATCTAGTTGCTGGAATCCATGTGTTATATACATATATACCCAATAATCCCAACCCATATATTGGCTTTGCAACCTCATTTCCCCTCCTCGCTGAGCACTTTGCTACCCATTACCCAACCTCCAACCCTAATTATCTCATTGCATATATACAAAAAGAGAAATAATGGTTTTTTTTATATAAAAAGGAAACTTAAATGTCTCATTTTAGGAGGATGGATCCTTCTCACCCTTCGGCCATGCAGTTGATAGGAGAGGGTCAGTTTGGATAACTGCAATGACAATTTTAGCATTCAAAATGGTGATCATTAACAGCTTTGATTCCGGATAAGCAAAAGAGAAAACTGTTTTAATTTCATGTTTTCAGGCTGAATCTTATACAGACGTTGACCCTAACCTAACATTCCAGTCTTTCAAATGGCTGATCAAACAACAAGCCACAAATGGTTCTTTTCCAGAGGTTGGACCCCTAACCAACAGATTAATTCAAAGTGATTCCATCTCTACAACAGCTTTTGCAGTCTTGGCATTTTACGAATTCCGACAAAGGTGAGAAAAATCCTTGGATTTTTTTGAGGTTGTATTCATTCTGAAATGATTTCTTTGAAGCCTTGATGGTAATTTGAGGAATGCAATGAACCGGGGTATAAATTACTTGGCTGAGAATTGGGCAAACATCGATCCAAAGGAAAATCCTCAAACCTTGGCCCTTGTGACATACGTGCTTCACTTGGCAGTTCATCCCCAAAAAGATCAGGTTCTTGCTTCTTTTATTGGCATAATCAATTCACTTTACATGTAATTTTTTTTTCTATAGGCTTTCAGGCTTCTGGATTCCATTGCTGAACTGAAGGATGGAAAAAAATGGTTTCAAATGCCTCTTGAAGAGTTTGAGAAGGGAAATCCTTGGACATCTGTTCCAAACTCGATAAACATTCAAATGACTGGGTAAGGCTTTCCATAATTTAGATATAAAAAATATTTTTAATAATTTTGGAAAATGCAAAAGGTTTGCCTTATTAACAATGGTTCTGAGGGAGGATGTGAAAATTGAGGAAACATTTCCAGTTGTTCAATGGCTCTTGGAGCAACAAAACACAAAAGGAGGTAGGAGTGATTCATTAACCCCTTAAGATTCAATAATCAACCCTCTGGATCTCAGGGTTTGCTTCTTCTCCGGACACCTACATTGCACTGATGGCCCTTAAGAGTTTCAGCAAAAAGCTGAAATCTTCAAAGGAAACAGATTTTGTAAGAAAAATTCATTTCACAATGTTTTGAAAATATCTGAACCTAAAGTTCCAACCCTGAACTGTCTTGGGAAAGGCCATTGCCTTGGACCTCAAAACACCTGTCACTTGGCCCTGGGAAAATGGGGGTGTCATAAAACATTTGAGGGTGATCAGTCTTAGGGTAATTAAGAAAGCACTAGTGAGGAAACCTTATGCATTATCGTAAATGGAACAGCGTTGACTCAGTATAATCACACATGCCACTCTGACGGTACACTTATGAAGTACGAAGTCTAAGAAAATGCTCAATTTACTTTATTGTAAAAATTAAAGGATAAAAATTTGCGTGCAAAACTGAAATCTAGGGCCTAATTATCCTGCACAATCAATAGTGAACAATAACTAGTTGACCTAGTTAGACGTGCAGGCCTATTTGTCAACATTAGATGCGGGAGCTCAGTGATCAAGTGTGCTGCGTAATCAGATGTGGATAGATAGGTTGCATTAAAAAATAATAAAGATAGCGAGATCTTATCTAAATTAATATGATTCATAGGGTAGGTGCAGCTGATAGTAAAAGTCTGCTGCAGTTTGGACTGAAGTGATGATCACCTTGGAAAGAGGTGCTGCAGATTATTATTACCCTTATTTAGGGTGCCTTGTTGATTTTTATTTCAATCTACAGTGAATAATTGCTGGTGTGGCTAAGGATCAAGCCCACAATTTTAGATATTAGGTCTCAGTCAGGTGCCTTTGACCACTTGGGTGTGCAGGGAGAGTCAAGGCTGTGTAGGTGAGTGTGGGTTTAAAGGAGGCGATTATTGAGGATAGTGTTATGGTGCATAAAGAAAGGTAGAAGGGTGTGATGTAATACAGGGGAGTGTGGGGCCATGAAGGTGGGTAAGGGGTGAGGGAATTTTGAGATTGGGTCAGGGGAGGTGGATGGGCATGTTGCGGCTGGTGTTGAGCTGAGCTGGAGCATGGGACAAGGCCTGTGGATTTGAACGTGGTGCCGGGTTGGGTTCGAGGTCGAAACAAGGTATAAATAATGAAAAATAAGGTTAGGATTGGTGGTTCATCATTGAGACTGGTAGAATGGTTGAAGCTGAGTTTAGGCCTGGGGTCCAGGGTCAAAATTGCAGTGTGTGTGAGGTCCGGCATGAAATTTGGGGTTGGGTTGACACAGGGGAGGGGTTGGATTGTTAACAGAAAATAAAAGGAGAAATTTTTCCAGATCAACTTAGAGTATAGCTATCTAAAAACTGTTCGCAAAGTTGAAATTGACCCAACAAAACCAACGATTGTCCAAAGAAGAAATTTGCCAGCGGAAACTAGGTTTGAAAACCCCCCAATTTCTTGAATAATTGATGGATTCTGAAAGGTTATAATGTGTTTAGGCAAGTCCGGGTAAAGGCCACAGGCACAGGAGTTGGAATCTTCCAAGTAAAAAGTTGCTCTCTTTTATATAAAGTCTTAGGTAAAAATGGATTCTGATCCTAGGTCGGGTATGAATACAATGTGGACGTCACTGGAGCCTGGCCAAGTTTCGTAGTCAACCCTGAGGTATTCAAGGTCTCAACTTCAGAACACATGAAGGTAATTTAGCTGTTCTCGAATGCAGTGAACTAAGAAAGTAAGGTTTTTTTAAAACTGTTTTCAGGTGACCATTTGTGCCCATTATAACGTAGGTAACCCCGATGAGGGAAGCAATCTGGCTGTCATGGAAATCAACCTGCCCAGCGGTTATACAGTGGACAGGGAATCCTTATATGCCCTGAGAAAAACGAAGGGGGTGAAACGTGTGGATCCGGAGTTAGATGATACCAAGGTTAAGGAATGGAATTGTCCATCCTGAGGTTGTGGATTTCTGAATTCATATTTCCTTGCAGGCTGTTGTCTATTTCGAGATGGTTGGAAAGCTGGAGGTTTGCCCGACAATCACTGCCTACAGGACATACCGTGTGGCCAATCAGAAACCTGCATCTGTTCTGGTCTACGATTATTACGACCAGACAAAGCGAGCAAGAGCTTTTTATGAGCCAATCCAAGCCACTTTGTGTGAAATTTGGTAAGCAAAAGACAAGTTTTCAGGCAAAATTTAAGAGCTAAGTCGAGATACTTTTTAGCCTTGGCGAGGACTGTCCGGACGACGGGTGTCCAGATCGATTGAGAGGTAACAATGGTTACAGTAGCTTCACGTATGGAGCAAATGTTGACAGGTAAGAGTCTCAAAATCTCTACTTCATCCAGGTTTCTATTTTCATCATTTATTTTACACTTAGATTGGACGGAAGTTCTGAAGGATTCTCACTTTCTGCTGGGGTGATCCTACCCTTCATTTCTGTCTTTCTTTTGTCTAAGATGTAAAGTTTATCAGAGTAATGACTAACAACATTTTGTTGAAAAAAAGCCTGTGATTTAAATCAGCACTAACCTGATACACAAGATAATGCATGCGTTGATGACAAATCTTACTTTTATTGAATTAACTATGAATAAAATATTTTCGATAGAGGAAAAAAAGGAAGTTGAGTGACTTAAACTAAACATACAACTTCAGACTTTTTTTAACAAACCTATTGAAAGTGTTCAAAACGATTTAATTTAACAAATTTTGCGTGAAGCGGAAGTAAAACACAACATATATGATAAATTTGAGGAAAAGTCTAAAAAAGAAAATCATAAACTTAAACATTCATTAAGCATTGCTGTGTAAACGATAAGTCAATAAATGTCATCTGAATTTATCGGTGACTTAAGATTCCTGCATGTCTTTCAAAATTGGGCATTTGAACTGAGGGTGAAAATTGAAAAGTCCACCCAGGCAAAAGTAGCAAATAGTACATGCATGTATTGACATGCCATGAGGTCCAACGTGAAAAGGAGTTGAGGCTTCTTTACTACTGAAAGTGCAATTATCTCCCTTATTGTACTGGCCGCAGGGGAGAACTTTTTTCTCTCCAAAAGTAAACTAAAAGTAAAAGTTAAATATGACACGATGCAATTAAAAGTTTTGGTTGGTGTAAACCTGATTTTGAACAAATTTTCCGATATTTTGACGAAATGAGGGGTATCTTGAATCAAGCTCTTTGGCAAACTCTAAAGATCTGAAAAAAATTTAAACTCATAAAAGTGCACCTTCCATATTCTTTGACAACTCAAAACAATATTTTTTAAAAATTTCATACTTTGTTTGAATGTATCTCAGCATTTCATCATCAGGTGCCATAAACTTGACTGCTGTTAAGTCTATTCCTACAATCTTCCTCGGACTATTTCCAACCAAAGAACTCCCCTTCAAATAATAGAAAATTCTTATTCCATTAGATGAAAAGTAATAAAGAACTAGATTGTTTATTTACCGAGTTTTGATCAGAGGGCTGATAAACTTTTGTTGAGACACCTTGTAAATTTGTCTGGGGCTGTATTGGGACATCAAACCTGACTCCTGTATTTACAGGGACATTGAGTGGCGCTTGATTTGGAATACCTCCGTGGGTCCACGAAGGAAAAGCATACGGTGAAGCAGCCTGAGGCTGAGTAAACGACGGAAATCGATTCTCAGGGACGATTCCAGGCTAAATATATTTTATTTTCTTGTTAACTTTGGGTATTGAGTAGTTTAATCAAAGATTGTTTTAATAGTTACTAAACATCAATTTTCAGTTTTGATTGATTTTGAAAAATGGGGTAAAAAAGCGTTAAATGTTTAGGATTAATTTAATATTGATGTAACCTTTGAAAAGCAGTCATATTACTATTACCGGTCTTGTAAATTGAACAAAATTTTGAAACTCTTCTAAGCTTTTTCTTGGAGGTGGCCAGCTTTGATTTAATAGCACAGGAATAGAGGGAAGATGTTGCTCAGCAACATTCATCCTCGGAATATTTTTTAGCTAAAATTTCAAATTTCAAACTTAATTTCTTTCAAGTACTTTGGCCAGATATATTTCCAATAATGCATCATATCTCCTCGATTCACATTAAAACAACTAAAAAAAACTTACGATCGGCTTCCTTGGAATTATTTGATGCCCATTAGTGCCTAGGAAAGGTGGTTGAGGAGGAATATAATTTCCTGGTGGCACTCTAACAGGATTGGCCAGTCTAATAAAATCAACCCTTATTTTAACTGTTTTATTTAATTTTCGAATTTTTTGATGCTCTTACTGTAAACCTGGAGGATCAACTTGAAAATTTTTGATGTTTGCTAAACGGTAACTTGGAGAATACGACCTAAATTTAGAGAACAGGATTCGTTTCAACAATATCAAGGAAATAAAAAAATAGCAATAACAAACACGTTTAACACCTTTGTATTCTTTGAGATGTCAAAACAGGGAAGTTGTTTTGTTCCCAGGATCCTCCAGTCCCTAGCATTTCTTCCGAGGTAACTGGAGGTGATACTCGAGATGAAAGGTGCCTTCGTCTTCTCGGAGACCGTGATCTGCTCGGCGACCTGGAACTAGATCTGCGGTAAGGAGATAATGATCTGTTTCGCAAAGATATTCTTTCCTGCAACTAAATCATCCAACTTTAAATCTGTCGTTCGACATTTAAGGTACAGGCTTTGAAATCACCTTAATACGTGGACCCGGTTGCCTTGAGTTTAACAGCATCCGCACATCATCTGGGGTAAGTTTCTCACCTATCCTGTCATAGACAGATGAAGCTTTGGGAATAACTTTATCGTCTCTCACAGGTATAGATGGCTCCTTTACGAGATCATAAACGATAGGCTTAAAATTCCTTCTTAGATGCGTTTTGAGTTTGGATTTGTCCATTCTGATGAGGAAAGAGAGTAACAAATTATGTAATATTTCTGGCAAATTTAGAGAATCTCGAAACAAAAAAATCTAAATTGCTCTTTCAGTAATCAGTTTCACAATTATGCTTTATTTGTTTTTCGTAATTCGTATCGCCCCCCCTCCAAATAAAGAGGGAACAGTTAACCAATTTTAGTCAGTTTTTGCCAACGGCAACACAATATTTGAGCTGCTAGACCAAGAGTCTAAGTTGACGCACTGGTTTCAGCTAGAAACAGATTTACCGGTTTCGGTTTCCAAAATCAGTTATAATAAGCAGCAGTTTCATATATGTAGACGGCACACACGGATCTTAGCTTTTAGATTTAAGTTACGGTAAAGTAAAATTTTGATCACGCAACCTTTTACCCACATCTGATTCCCGAGCGACACTGATCAGCGCGCTCCTGTCTCACAAGTCAATAAAAGGCCTGCGTGCCTTAGAATGGTGCTTAGACACAAGTCATATAAAGTAGATGGGTAAGTGTTATTTTAAGGTTTTATATTATGTGTGTAACCTACTTAACCCAATAAAGTATTAATGAGCATATTTAAATACCGAGCATTTTTATTATAAGACCAGGGGACTTTAGATTCTCATAGCCATCCCGTATGAAAAAATACATCGGTTTTTTGGTCTAACAATGCATTTTTAGTAATGGCCTCATTTCGGCCGTTCCCGCGTGTATACACGCTATTTTCAGTATTTTGACGCTATTTTACATGAATTCAGCATATTAATGTGCTAAATTTAGAAAATTTGAAAAAAATAGCGTCTGACGGTATGTTGATTTTCCAACGGGATGGGATAAGTGTTACAGAAACTTGCATTGCTCATCTAAATCCTTGCGACATGTGGTTGCCTATTGCTCGGAAATAGTAAGTCTACATATATGTATATCCTGTTTCTGCAAGGTGCCCTAGGGATCCCAAGCAAAGTGATCGACTGAAATCATGGAAAGAAACCCTGAAAAGTTGCAGGCACTGTAACCTCATATCATGTTTGAGATATTGATAGGAAAGGTGATTTTTATTTTTGCACTGATAATTTCTAACCAGGATTTCTTATAGGCAAGCAATCCCATGCAAGCGATTTTGTTTTCTTGTTAGTTACATAGGCTGCACTGCATAAAAATTTATTGACAAACCTATTAAGCCTAATCCAGTGTGGCTATCAACTGGGCCTTATCCTGCAGGGTGCGGAAAATCTCCCGTCTCCCCTAGGCATAACAGTTGTCGTAATTGGTTTAAACCTCTTGAAGATTTTTAGCCCCCTAGAGTAAGGGGGAAGGTGGTTGGGGTTCAAAATTACCACAATCCTTGCACCCTGCAGGTCATCTTTTGTTTTATAACTTGCTTGCTTTCAGCTTTTAGCAGGATGGGGGTGTGTGTCCTGCTTTAAACTTACCCCCAAGCTGCCCTTTTACCCTGCTGAATATTTTTCTTCGTTGCTTTGACTACTTTAGATCTTTAACTAGTTTTGAACTGTTCATGTAGCACATCTCATATAAGATCTTTATTTCTTTGATTTTAGTCAGAAGGTTCAGCTTCTTTAATTCTGCAAAAATGAGCAGTGGATCCCCTTTCCTTGGATCAATAGACCTTGGTACTTGGAACTTGGTACAAGCAGACTAAGTGATAAAACAAATCTTGGTTCAAAGCATATATTTTGCCATTGAAAATCATTAAAATAGATGTAGTTTCAAGTTGAAAACTATATTTCATTTGATTGATGATGGTTTTTTTTAAAAATATCTGTTGGAATGTTAAAATATTTTCTATCAACTTTTTGTCACATTTTCAAGTCTGAAGGTATAGCAATCACATTTTAGTTGTTACTCCACGGTGAGAAAAAAGTGAAATGAACTGATTCTTTTCTTAAAGTTATTTTTCAGTTTTGCTTGAAATTGTGGATGATAAAACCGAGTATGATTCATATAAATTTATGAAAAAAATTGGCTTTTAAAATTATTCTGGGCTAATAATTATGCTCATGACATGTTTTTCTTCAGCATTGGCATCATTTCTTTTTGATCAATACGTCTCTTCTGAAAGACAGCAAACATTTTCTCGTCACAATTGATTTGAGTTTTCTGCTCTGGATCTTGCAACTTGCAATACTTGACGTAGATCCTAAAACAATGGGAAATGATTAGCCTAAGGTATGCTTATTAATATCCATGAAAGTAGATATTCTAACCAAATTCTCTTAAGAGTTTCTTGTCTCGTTAGTGATGCAGCCCCACACAATGCCGCTAACGGTGGCGACAGTTTTTTGGGCAAAAAAGCGACGACACGTTTTCCTGTTTCAGCCACTGCAAGTTTCTTTCGCGCTTTGGCTTTTAACAGGTTGGCCTTCTTCACACTCAGAGACTTTGGTTTTGAGGAGACGTTGTCAGTGGATGACGATTTTTTGGGTCGTCCAACCGGAATGATCGGTTTGGGATCGTAGTCTTGTGCAATTTCATCATCGTCTGATTCGCTCTCACCATCAGAGTCTGTTTTGTTGAGAAATCCGATCCTATGGGGTCGGGATGCAGCCATTTTCTTGGTCACGTTCATTTTATGACAGAGTTAATTCATACCTCGTGAGTGTTCTCAAGACTTTCTTGACGCTTCTATAAATGATGGTCATCTCGTCCAGTGGTTTGCTGTAGTTGATGATGTAAAGCTGGAAATTAATTGCATCGAGCAAATAGACATTTAAAAACTACGAATGAAATTATAGTTACATACAAGAATGTTTAGAGTGGTACAATCTATCTTGCTGTAGGTTAAGTTTTCGATGGCTTCCTTAACGATGGCAAAATAGTCTATTGGGTTGCTGTTGGGGTCCCTGATTGTTGTGCACAAGGGCTCCTGGGAAAAATTCATGAAAAATAATTATCAATTTTTTTTTGCTTAGAAGTCAAAATTAGACCTGTTTGACGATGTCACGGTATCGAGCAAGTGCCTTACTATCACTGCGTTGGGGTACTCCTGAATATGAGGTACTATCGGGTAAAACAATGGGATCAATATCCTCAGTCTTCACTTCCAGGGGTTTGGTCAATGCTACATCGACCTTCTTTGGCCTACGGTCTTCTATGCTGCTACACGTTGAACTGCTGCTACTGCTTCCGCCGCCTCCGCTCGAACTTGTAGAGCTAGACTGAGTCCAATTGGCAATGAGGCTACTTATCGTCTCGCCACTTTCACTTTTAATACTTTTTCTCCACCTTTATAACGATTAATAGAATACTCAAAATAAGAAATATATTATTTGCACAAATACGTATACCTGTAGATATTTTTGATACCGACTGAGACTCCAAACTCTTGGGGTGTCATCCACTTTGCTTTGTATCTGATACATTTGCTCTTCTTGCCATTTGTATATCTTAGAAAATCTAGTACCCCTTCTTTTTTGTTACATAAAACTTTCAGGGTGCTCATTTCGAACAACTACAGATCATCACTCTAAAAGCATTAAAAGGTCAAACGTTAATTCGTCTAATAAAAATGAACAACAACCAGGTCGAAACTGACACAAGAGTTTTGGTAGATAAAAAATTTAGTTGAGACACGTAACCCACATTGCAAGTGGAAGTGGCGGGAAGTTACACATGTTTTTACAAAAAAAAGGAAAAATAATTGTGACTCGAGCGTTGATACATGACTTACAGTTGTTCCAAGTTAAAAAAGGAGCCTCCAGGATCTTTCAAACCTCCAACAGTTCAAAAGCTTAAGTTTTAAACGTAACTTTAAGTGGGGTGTTTATTATGATAAATGTTCTTTTACTTTATTCTATAACATTTTTATGTATATACAGCTGTGGCTGTGGGCAGTATGCACTGCATTCTGCAATTTTCAGCACCATCAGTGCAGCGCAGAGCAGCAGCAGATCAAAAATGTCGCCATCATAAAAGAAGCTTTTTGGGTCGAGCGCGCGCTGGCCATAGATCCGGATCAATTGGTGCACGCGCGCGAGTATACGTATTGTTGAGACAGCCTCTTTCAAGGGAGAATTTCAACCTCGCTCGAATAGGTTTTGCCATGAGCAACTGTCTAAGTTTCACAGAGGTTTAAATTTGTATTACTTTGGGACTATTTTTTTTCCTTTCTACCACCCTCACAAGAAACTTGTGAGGGAAAAGCTACCCAACTATATTCTGGGTTTGGCTATGGGCAGATTGTTAAAACGGTGTGAACTTTTTCCTCAACAGACCCTAGACTTGCAGCTCAGATTCCTCACTCAAGTACTAGTTGCAGAAAGCGAATAGCCAAGGGTTCACCAAAAAGTTCCTCCAATTCATCCAAAAAAGACAGATTTTGGATGGTGAAACCCTGACACGTGCTGATTGGGTTGATAGGGAACTCGCCTAGTTTGGGACTAATAAGAAAAACAAA
>Ga0194133_10004960_pt1 | contig 17288 bp, 10 predicted proteins | sample TA2KigOf40mmetaG_FD_155448 | JGI IMG/M metagenome (GOLD analysis project Ga0194133, IMG submission 155448) | Freshwater microbial communities from Lake Tanganyika, Tanzania - TA2015055 Kigoma Offshore 40m | ecosystem: Environmental > Aquatic > Freshwater > Lake | place: Tanzania: Lake... | reverse complement strand
TACCAAATTTGAACTCTCAACTATGAAACCTCCAGCACTCAGCAAGAGATATTCAATATTATTAACTTATGACTCATAGACAATACAGAATGGTAGTACTGAGAAGAATACCTATATAGGAGGGGTTTAAAGGAGATTATGGGGTTTCGAATGTGGAAGGAGGTGTCATTGACCCGGGTATTTTTTGACCTGTGTTGTCTAAGAACATAAAATGCATAGTTAATGCTGATAAAGCCAGACCACCATACAAAGAGAAACTAGAATAAGAGAAAGAACAAATAAGGATGCATCAAAAGGTGTACATTTTATACCAAAAAAGAAATGAACCATATTTGATGCAAGGTCAACATGGTATGTGGTCAAAACCCTTTATTTAGTGTGGTCTAACTAGCTGGTAAGAAAGACGTTTACAGAATAAACTCAAAACATTCAAACATAAAAATTTGAATGCAAAAGACTCAGTCCCATGCAGGCATCTGCCCAACAAAGGGGTGGGGCAGAATAATTAAAAAAAGTAAAGATAAAAATATTTAACTTACCCTCATATTAATGAAAAAGAGCAGCATCAAAAATACGACATCTGTTACATAATCGGGTGTCTACTAAAATTTTTAAAAACTTAACCCTTAATTATACCTCAAGGCACGATTCAACTTTTCAAAAAATTCAAGACCTTACTAAAATACCACATTTGTTACATTTTGCGCACAAATGCGACAAATGTTGGTTGGTGTGTCAAATTCATGTGAGGCACTAGGCCAGATTTTCAGTCCGGATGATTAAAATTTTATGTTTGTAGAATTTTTAACTGAAGTTTTTGTAACATCAAAATAAATTTTTCCAGCTAAAAAACTTGCTTCATCATCACACTTTTGCCTTTCTTTTACCACAAGATAGCATTTATTGAGCACCATGCTTGTAGTTTCCAATGAAAAATTACCATTTTTCAATATATTCTAGTTTGAGAAGCTCCCATAGTGTTTACTCAGCTCTGTATATAAAAAACAATTAAGCCTACATGTGGCGGTTTAAACAAATGGGAATAAATTTTAGAAAGAGAATATTAACCCTAATCAAAAACATTGATATAGAAATTTTCCCATAAATATCTGAATGAATGGTTTTTTATGATCGCACTCTACAACTTGGGAAGTTTTTGAGTAATTTTTTTGCCCTATTAACGGGTGTGGTGCTTTGGTCTGATAGAGAGAGAGAGCAAGAGCATGAGGAAAATCCGGTGAAGATTTGGCAAACCCAATAATGACCTTCCCAATCAAGAAAAGAATCAATACTGAACTGTTTATTGGGATGGGAAACATAAGCTTTATATACAAAAGAGACGGATCAAGAACTCTTGACCAGACCTCTTGGAGAGAGGTAGAGAAAACTGGCTCGGATGCCGGAACACGTGGGAATGAAAACCAATAACGATAGTCTGTTTGAAATGACTTTAACTATTGCATAAGAGTTAAAATATTGTAAAGTGAAAATGGGAACATAAGTGTACATAGAGCTTATGTTACAATAGAATATTGGGTTGTGGGGGCTGTTCAAATCCAACTGATTTTTATTGGTTTCATTTGCGTTCATAATAAAGATAAATTATGAAAATTGCTTTACAAGAAACCTAATTCAATAACACACAAATAAATCAAATTGAACCTTGTCAATTATCTCTTAGTCGTCAAGTGTGTTTTTGAGAATTATTTCCAAAAAACCAGAAGGGGTTCTTGCTGACCACCAGGGAACTTACCCATCAATAGCGTGAAACCTTCAGTGGAAAAACTGGGATTTTACTCGCCTAGGCCACACCCAATTTCTCCTCAGTTCTCCAGGTCCAATCATTGGGTGCCAGTCAAAGGTAAAAACACTGATATCCCTCAAGCAGTTGCTGAGTAGCTGTCTACCAATTTTATCGGCTAATTCGTTGCAGAATTTCAATTGTTTGATTGACAGCTTTTTGTTAAGGTTGGTGTTGACTTTACAACAATTGTCACTGAAAGTTGTGTTTTGCAGTCACTTTGGTTGTATTTTTTGATAATTAAGAGTCAAGGATTAAGAAACGATTAATTTTTAATCAAGTTTCTGCACAACAATCAATCCTGACTGAGATAATAATCTACTGGAAATGATTAATTAAGGCAAATCCAGGGGTCAAAGATTTTGCCCCAGACTGGGAATTGAACCCAAGTCTCCCAGTTTTCAGTCAGATGCTCTAGCCATTAGGCCACAGCGACCAATTGTGTTTCAATTAAGGTGGAAAACTGGAGGCTTTTGCAATTGCTTTACTTGGTGTTTCTACCCAGTGGAGAAATTAACTCTCTAAATCATGAATGAATTCAATGAATAAAGGTCAACTCTTCGTACAATTCTAAAACTATCAATATAAATTCTTTTTCTGTTACAGAAGCTCGCTCTCAGACAATGAGTCATTTTCACCTTCAAACGGTCGATCTTTAGAAAAAAGGTATTTTTATAACAGACTTTATTTGTTACTGTCATTCTAGTGCATGGTTTGGGTATGAATAATGTAAGTTACAATAACTTTAAAAAGCTAACTGGGTACCCCCTTGAGCCTTATTTTCTGTAATAACATACGATTTGATACTGTTTTTTTCAGTTTCTATTTCAATTGGCATTAAATCTGATGGATTTCAATTTATGGTGCCAGAGATCTACCAAGTGGTGGTAAAAGGAAATCCCTTGAGATCAACCTTAAACTTGATAAAAAATAAGGCAAAATAACAGCGTTCCATATTTATTCATCGCAGTTTATTCGCCTCCTTCTTTGACAAAAACATTGTCAACTTTTTAAGAGTTTGAAAGCTTGAATGGAATGATAAAGTTTGGTTAAAAACCTTTCTAAGTGAATAATCTTCCCATTGACTTGGTCTTCTCAATGCTTGGAATAAAAACTCACATTTTTCAAGAAGTAACATCAAATCTCATAATCTCTATTATAATCCTTGTAAGAAAAACCCAATCTTTCTCTTCAATCTTTTTTTGTTCCATCCAGATAAAATCTAGATGAATGAGAAGCTTCAAACTATTTTTACCAAGCCAAGCTGTCATTTTATCAGTCTATCTATATTTCTATATCTTTAAGTGTTTTTAATAAGCATAAATCTTTGAAAATGGTTTATGGCTGCCAAATTTATTGTTCCTGTCTGTTTGGAATAAGTTTCTCCATTTTTTGTCAATGGGGCAAAAACTCAGGCAAAAGTTGAATCTGTTTTACAAACTTTCATTTTTGGCAAGTTTTTTAAAATTGCAACTTTTTGTTGACCACACTTTATTTGCTCACAAATTAAAATAATTAAAAGCTTATAAAAGTTTCTTCTGTAAACAGGGTAGCATTTTTAAAATGTCTTGCTTAATGAGCAATAGGTTGTGTCCAAGTAGGGATGAAAATATGATTTCAATAGAGATGTGGAACCCTCTACCTGAGAATCAATCGCACTAAGGTTGACCGTTGATAGCTCTCTTAATTATTAGGTATATCACAAGAAGTGGTAAACGTACTTTTATTATCTTTTGTTATTTACCAATCAAATACAACAAGAGAAGAGGCAACAGAGAATCCTTAGCCAATAGAAACACATGTTGGTTTCACTGGTTGATCCTCAATGGTGTTTGGCGGAGACCTCTTAACCTTGTGGTTAAGATGGGTCTTTTTATACTCTTGAAACAGTATTCTGGGCTGGCTAAATGGGTGAGATTGCCTACTTGTTTGTGCAAAAAAGAAAGGGTTACATGACCTAAATAAAAGGAATGTGGCGGTGACAACTCTGCTTATGGTAGCTATGGGGGTTTACAACATAACTTTGCAATGCTTCACCTCTGTTATCGTAGGTGTGCATATACTTAGCTTTTTTTACATCAAACTTATTGGTAATGAGCTTCTTGTTGTCTATAGAAAAATAGGTGACACTGTATGTGATTAATTGTTTATGCTGTCTTTACAGACTCTTTTCTAAGACTCAGATTCTTTGGGGTTGGGTGGGCAGTATACCAAACATCGGGGTCACTTTCTCAGGTGATCCTCGAGATGAGTCCAAACAAATACTTAACATTGACCCAGTTTTTGAAATTGGATTTGAAATGATACTTCATTAAATAATATATAAAATGATAAACAAAGAAAAGTTTAAATCAAACTTATTCTGTTTTTGCAACAAAAACATAATTGAAAAAATCTATTATATTATTACTTAAACCTTTGAGACATCAAGGAAGAGGATGGAGAACCAAAAAATTATCGAGTTTTGAGAAAAACCCATTCCTTTTATGCTTTACAATATCTCAAGAGTCCAAAAGTCTGTCTCGGATCTGACGAAAGATTCGATATTTTCGATTACCATTAGATATTGTTACAAAGGTGTTGACTTTTAAAGAAGTCCTTCTTTGTCCAGATTTTTCTTCGATGAAGAGATGTCATCGAGGGTTGTCTCGACAATACCCACAAATTCAAGCCAGTTTCGTCGAAGCAATTCTATCCAAACAGGGATGCTTCAAAGTTCGAGCACAAGTTTAAGCCTAACATCTTTTGAACATGGTATGGGTTCATCTGCACCACTTTCTGGGACAACCAGCACCTTGGTTGCAGAGGATTCTGACACAGAAGTAGGTCCTAATGCAAGCAGCAGATCAAGGCAAAAAAAGTTCCTGAAAACCTTCAAGCAACTGCCCCAAGAAGAGCAAGTACTACAAAGTAAGAAATTTACACCTTTCTAGATGAAATTCAAAAAGTAACAGTTGGCTTCTTCTCCAACATTGAGGTCTAAATTAGTGATGGGTCCAGGTCAAATATTTTCAACCCAGGTTGGCTAGGATCATTTTTTTTGCAGCTCGGGTTGGGTCTAGTCAGACACCTTTGGGCTTGGAAAATTCCAAATTTTTCAATGTTTTGTTGGAGTCAGGGTGGTCAAGGGGTACGAAGCTGGAATTCTATCCCAGCAACCTGGGTTCAACTCCCGCCTGGGTAAACGTAAAACCACAAAAAACACCACCAACTAGTGTGCCTTTTTTCACACTGAGTCGCAAGGCTTGCTTAAAAAATGTTTAAAAAGTTTGGGTCAAAAAATACCAGGATCAAAGCTTTGATTGAACCCTTTTTTACTGCGGGTAAGAGTCAGGGCCATCTCTGGTCGATATAAAATAGCTATCTTTGTATAAGAAGTAATAGACAAAAGTTGTTTGTCATCAAAGTGTGAGTGATTTTACCAATTTTGAACTCTGAAAATAAAAACTTAGAGAACAATGAAAAATACCAAAGGAGAAAAAAAGTAAGTTTTTGAAGCCTTCTTGCTTTTCACATGAGTGAGATGTAAGACTTGTAAAATGGTGAATTTTTCACTGGGAGAAAAATCCTTTTATTTGTTGATTTGAAAAAAGCAAGTGATTTGAAGTGAAAGAAATTGAGAAAATCTAAATCCTTTGTGTCTTGAAATTCTATGAGATTTTCAACATGAAAACTTTCGTTTTACCAAGAGAAAACGCAAACTATAGTTAAGCTCTTTCAGCTGCATTTTTAAGGAAAGCAAATATGGATTGTTAAGTTGAACCAAGTTTGACAGCAGAAGTCATTGCAGAAAAAATTGAGAAAATGACTGCAGTTAGATTCGGGTTCAGACATGCAACTTTTTACATTGAAAATGACATCTAAATCAGCAAAAAGTTTAATCTTATTCCTTACAATTAATCAATGGAGGTGCTTTTAAATTTTCTTTTGTTGAGAAGCATTAACCCAACACAAAATCTGATATTGCAAACTTAATTTTGGTTGGAATGAAAAGGGATCAAGGAAATAAAGTGGACTTGTTTGAAACACCTGTGAGTTTAAAAGTGGACCCATTTTGGATCATACCTACTCAAGATCTTCCAATACCAAAGTATAAGACTTTACAAAAATTCCTTACAAAGTTATTGTGTCTTACAGTCTCCTGAACTATCCTTGGTTAAATTTAGAGAATGGTATTTTCTGATGTTAGCTTCTGTTTAAATAATTCAATCAGGTTTTTTTGTTCATTTGATCTGCACAACCATCAATCCTGACTGAGGTAATCATCATGTTAGATGATTACTTTAAGACAAAGCCTGGGATCAAAGATTTGCCCTGACCAGGGATCGAACCCCAGTCTGCCAATCCATGGCCAGTTGTCATAGCCATGAGCTACAACGACCCCATTATCTTTATTTAAAAACCATAATGGAACCAATTCTCAACCATTGTTCATTGCCTTTGAAAGATAGTAAAATGACTATTCCTGAGTCAAACTATAAAATTCATCAAATACTGTCTTGAAAGATTTGCTTCAAGAGCTGAATATATTGACACCAAGATCATTTTATTGTTTCAGGATACTCTTGTGCCCTTGTGGGTGACATTTTGTTACAAGGACACCTTTATATCACACACAATTACTTTGCATTTTATTCAAATGTATTTGGATATGTGACAAAGGTAAGATCTTTCTCAGTCGGTAGACAAGTTTTTTATGACAAAAAGACAGATTTTAAACTTTCAACACTTGTTGTCAACCCTTCTTTAAGGAATTAAGATTTTGGAATACCATAGATCTTCTGTGGAATTGAAAATCATTAAGGAGCCTATTTTCCTTGCAAAATTATCTGCTCCAATTCACACAATAAATATAGTTCAGAGTAATTATTGAAAAAGAGGTAAAATAATATTAATGTTGTCATCATTTCATCTGTTTTTAACAACAAAATTTAAGTTGTAAACTTCTAGACAATACATGATGTTATTGGTTTACTTTCACATCTCAGAAAATAAGTTTCAAACAAAGATTTTTTTCTAGTTGGAAATACCAATAAGCAAAGTGACCAAAATATCAAAGGAAAGAACTGCCAAAATCATTCCTAATGCAGTTGGACTCAGTACAAGGTAAAATATTTTCTAAAATGTCAATATCTGCGAATTTTTTAATGCAGCTTTGAATGCTAGGTAGACTGGAAAAAACAATACCATTCTAGCATTTTTTGTTGTGCAACAAAAATGATAGCTTTGTTCTCACTTTCATTTGGTGAAGAACATTTGTAAAGGCAATCTTTTTGCCTTTGCTTTTTAAGATGACCTTTGGGTGGAGATCACTTGGGTGATGAAGAGTTCTCTCCCAAGATTATTCTTGATCACTCAAGTTGTGCTTTTTCAAGATTGATGCGTGAGATAGCTTCTTTTTTCATCACTTTTACTTTTTTAGGAAGCAATTAACAAAAAGCATAGTTATTTTTTGCTTGAAAATTAAAAAAAGATTAATGCAAGCAAAAATAATCTGGATATAAAGCTTATATTTAGGACTAGCCTGAGGCATTTCTTTAAGTTGCTAAACTCAACAAGCTTTTAAGCTAAGGAAAAGTTCAACCCTTGATGAGATTTCTTTCAAGAACTCTTCAAAGCACTTTTCAAAGTCATGAGTTTTACAAAAATGCAGGGTATGCATACCAGTGAAGTGCTTAATTGTCAGTAAAGCAAACAAAATATCAGCTCCCCATAACTTTTTGTTAAAGTATGCGTTGCAAATTTCATCATTAAAGGCATACTGAGGCTGGGAACACACAGGTTTGAAGGTTGCCCGGTGGTGCAGAGGTTTGAAGTGAGTTTGAACCCCAACCCTTAGATTTCCAGCCTGATACAATGACCACTCGGCCACGGCGACCACTAATAAATAATTTTTCCTTCTGGTAAAGTACTTTTGAAAGGGCATGAAAAATAATATATTTAGACAATGTAATATCATTCAGAAATATTTTCAGAGATGAGAGACACATTTTTGCCTCTCTCCTTTCACGGGACACAACTTTCAAGCTTATGACAAAACTTTGGAACAAGGTAATGCGGGACTTGCCAATAGAGCTACAAAGACAGGTAAAAATAAATTTTTCAAACACTTTAGTGTCTGTGGATATTGAAACACATTATTTTTTTAAAGGCTTCTTCAGCAGACATCCCTTTGGAAACTGAGCTGGATGATGAGGAAGGATTTTTACCAGGTCAGGAAAATTAATATTTTATATCATCATTTTCTTGAAGAATAAAGATATTTCACACCATTGTTGCACCTTCAATGATACATGTTGATGTCACAAACAATTGAGGCATAAAACTTATCTTCACAAAAATACTGATGTTGTAGAAGCTTTAAAGGTTGAAAGAAAAGGCCTTTCTAATCTCTACTATCTAAAGCAGTGCTAATTTACAAAAACAAGTTGAATAAAATTTTGGATCTCCTATAACTAAAACTATACTCCAAATAAGTTTTTGAATGATTGCCTCTAGTGATGTAATCTATTTGAGAATATGTCTCATCCTTTCTCATTTTTTCTAGATATTTATCTCATGTTGCTTGATTGCAAGGTTATGAATTGTTTTATACACAACATAAATTAGCCTGACTATTCTTGTGGTAGTAGATAAAAAGACAATAAAGGTTTTGTCATACAATAATATATTTTTTCAATCTTTCTTCACATTTACTAATTTTAAATGATTGAAAGATTCTAAAATTATTTGATGAACCAATAAACAGTACCTTAAAAAAACTGTTTTTGTAAGCTGCATGTTTTTTACATGATACAGTAAAGAAAAATTTGAAAAGAATTGAACTAAATATTAACTTGAATAATTGATGGATTTCAACCCTGGACAACACATTTGCAATCTAAAACCGATATTTCATGTCAACTTTATTCAAACCTTTTGTTTTATTAAAGCTGCAGCCGAAAAATGAAGAATTTATGAGCTTTGACAAATTTTTATCTTCAACTTTAAAAATTTTTAAAAATTAATTCTGGAAAATCTCTATCTTTCTCCTCTTATCCTCTCCTCCGTAGCTCCATCCAGTATTATGTACAACGTTCCAACCACGAGCACCCCAAAACCATAAAGATCGGGTACATAGAGGGAGAAAAGGTCATAAAAATCAATTTTTGGTTGATGTATATAGGTTTACCAACAGCTGACCCAACCTGAGCTGCAGGGATTCAGCTGTCGCTAAACCCAAAATTACTACGATGCAATTTTTTCCTGCAGCTTGGCCAGGGAGGCGCAGCCTATGTATGTAATGTCTTTGCCCAACACAGACTTTGCAACACACCACAGCCCTTAAACCCCTTGCTATACACTCCATATGGGACCTCAATCAAACCCAACACTTCTCCCATAATCATTGAATTCCATTCACATCCTCAGCATTCCCTAAACTCTCCCTTAATCCCTCTCAACTCTCAACTTTGATTCCCCGCCTGCACTTACAATGACATTCTTTTACACCAAACATACCTTATTTTTCAATAAATATACATTTAATTTCTTAAAATATTTAAGTCGTTGAAAAACTATTTAAAGAAAACAATGATGATAGGAGAGTTCAGTTCTATGATATTTCGCCCAATGCAAGTTCACTTAATCTATTTCACCTCGCCCAATGCAAGTTTGCTAACCATGCAAGTTTACCAACCAGTTCGCTAACCAGTTAGGTGGGGGTTGGTTGGGTCAGGTTAGGTTAGGTTAGGCAAACTTGATTAGGCGAACTTGCATGGTTGGCTAACTTGATTAGGCAAAATTGTAGTTGGCAAACTTGCATTGGGCGAAATATCATGGAATCGGAGAGTTCGACTACCTGAATAGTTTGACTACCCACTTCATAAGATTACTAGGTTGCCTTTACCTAATAGTTTGCTTACCTCTAATTAAAGGCCCAGACCTGGTGCTCACTCTTGGCTTTGTTGCAGGCCTATTTTTTACTAACCAAACCTAATTCAACCTTTTAGGCCTAACCTTGAGGGGCTTATAATCTGGGTCAACTACTACAGGGCTCATCATCCGGGCCTAACCTGGACTTGGGGCTGGATAAGGCTCGGGAGGCAAACTAGTTATCTTATGTAGTGGGTTGGCGAACTGGTAGGTAGATGAACTGGTGGGTAGGCATACCCTCCAAATACCAAAACCAATTGTAGACAATAAAGTTTAAATTACTTATTCATATGTACTTTTGAACCCTCAATTTTGAATTTTTGAAAAAAAGAAATCAAAATCATGCAGTTTGCATCCAAATAGGATAATCAAATTTAGATTTTAGATCTTAAAGCCTTCAAGAAAGCAAACATTTTCAGAATGAAATCACGATTCTTCCCTTAAGCAAACTATTTGGAAAGGGCTAAAATTTAACTTAATCCGTTTGAAAAACTCAAAAAGTATGAATATTTCATGTATGTTAAAAATCATGTCTGAAAGTTTAGAATATGACAACTAATTTGTGGGCAAATCACCAAAACTTTTTCGTTAGGAAGCAAACCTATTTATTCCAATTTTGATATCCAAGGAGGCACTAATCTGATTGTGCATTCATTTGATCAGCATAAATTATTTCGAATTTTTATCAAAAAAATTGTGAATTGGTTGCTCAGAAGAAACATATAGAATTATAAGAAAATTGTGATCATCTTGGCTGGATGACATTTGAGCAATTTTCGGTCCACAAAATTACAGTATAGGACAATAATTCTATTTTTTGGACCAAAGTTTGATTTTTGCATATCATTATAGTCAAAAATTGTTTGTGACGTTTGATTTTTTGTTGCTCGAAACTCACTAAATTTCAGTAAAAAATTGCAATAAACAGTTTTAAGTCTAGATTGAACAAAAACTTCAATATTTCCCAATAAGTTTAGAATTTTAAATAACATAAGGATCGATTGGACCTCATCGATTATAGAAATGTACCTGGACTATAAATAGTACTTATCCTGAGTTAAATTAACTTTTGTTTTTCTTTTTGTATGCTTAGATGAAGAAAGCATTTCATCAGACTCAGAAGGTTCAAACACAAATCCTCTTCAAGTTTCTTCTTTCACCATAGATCAGGATGACTCATCAAATGAGGTATATACAAAAAGATTCAAATTGTCCGGTTGAATTAAAAGTTACACTTGAATTAAAAACTTTAGATGAGGAAGAGATGCTTATCTAAAAGTTCAGCTTTCAGTCAAAAACCATCTGGACCAACCAAAGTCATTCATTCTTCAAAAGGGAAACCTGTCTCTGAGCATGAAGGTGAGAGAACATTAAGGCACTAATTTTGTCTAGAGTATTCTAATTCACATAAAAGTATCAGCTGTATTATTGCAAACATTCTGATTGAATGACTAAAATATGGCTTTTGAGAAGTTCAATATCTGTCAATAAAAACTGAATGAAATTTTTGATTGAGAATGGCATTGTCAGTTTTACAATAAAGAGGAAAAAGGTTTTTGGTTTTATTTGAATGATTGCAACACAGCTATTCTATTCAGTTACTGTTTTGTCAATAAAACTATAAGATGTGAAAATCCATATTTATTTTATGTTAATTTTTTCATCAAAGCAACTTATTTTCTAAGCTTTCTCTCAACAAACAATTTTAGTTTACTACAAAACTTAATAACTTTTTAAATTTTATGATCCATTGAAGTAATGAGAACTCTTAATCAGAGAGATAGCTTGATTTAAGATTTAATGGAATCTGGATTAAAAATTTGCAGACCTGGTCCAAGATTGAACCCATGAACCTTTGAATTCAATCCTTAGTTATGGTTTGCTGTTTTTTATATGAAAAGCTATATGAAAACCACATTTAAAAATTATTGCAAATTATAAACAATGGACCTTTCTTTTAAAGATACTACGGATACTGGAGTTAGCCGTCCAAGTACACAGGTTTCAGGCCATTTCATCTTGAGATATTTCAACCGGTCAACAGCTTTGCCACTTTTTGTGATTCTTCTGCTGTTTTTCCTTCTTTGCTCCTCAATTTACTTGGTGTTTAGAGTGGAAGCATTGCAAAAACAGGTGATTTATTCTAGTATAACTTGTAAGTCTCTCTCAAAATTAGGATTTTTTGACATATTATAAAGAGGTCACAATTTTTTACGTGTGTCCCAAAATATAAATCAAACTACACAATTTTTGCCAAATTCGTGTCTCATCACTTTTCCAGCCGGGTACATATATAAATATATTGATCTTTGCCTGACAGGTGCAACTTACTTTGATATGGAAATGGAACACAAATAAGATGCCAGAGAGTAAAAAGGTGTTAGAAAGAAGTTAGATAAGATCAAGAAAGGTTTTGGGCTTGGATAAGTATGCAAAATTAAGTCTAAGTTTAGTTGTTTAAGGCTAGTGCAAGGGTAAAGGAGATGGTGTTGAGGGGGAGGGAAAGCTTAGATCCTCAGCCGTAAAACCTGTTTTTAAAATGTTTTTTTAAATAAATATTGACTTATAGCTCTGACCTGAGAAAAATCTGTTAACCACAAAGTTACAAAAGTCATATTTCCATATCTTTATTACATTGGTAGAACTGTAATTCAATCAAATAAATTTGGTTACTAATTGAATAGGGGAGCAATATTCGAAGTTGTTCTTATAATGATGTATTTTACTGACTGTTTCAGGTTGAGTCAAAGTTTTTCGGGTTTTCCAAACGATCTGCAGAATTAGACAATATTCTTTCTGATGCCACCTCACAAGAAGTGCAAGAAGCAATAGATGCAAACATGGATCAGATTTCTAATGTGAGAAACTAAACTTTCAAGTTTTGAGTAACCTACACTTGTTACAAATCCAAGACTTTTAAAGTCAATGTCAAACTTACATTGCTAAAGTATGATTTAGGTAGATAAATAATATAAAAATAAATTTTACTTTTAGGTAAGAAAATCACTTGAAAAACTGACAGACATGTTGAACTCAAACAAAAGGGATGAAACAAAAGATTGAAACAGTGATATATTGAGTTCAAAGTGATTGAGACTAACAAAGCCCCTTTGTGCCTGCTAAGGCCTTGGTTGTTGTTTCCTAAAAAATTTGTACCAACCCTCTTATTGTCAGAGTTTTTTAAATTTCAAATCCCTTCAGTGTTAAAATTCTTTAATTATAGTTGACTTATATTTTGCATCAGAATCTTATAGAAAAGTTAAACCCTTTAAGTTTTTATCTGGCTATATACAGTTGAAGTCAATGTGATACTTAAGGAAAAAAGATTTCAAAAATTAATTGTATTACAAGAAAAACTTAATTAATTTAATGCCTTTCCTGATAATAACAATGCCAAGACTGAACTTTAAACAAAATTCTCAAAAATAGCAGACAGGCGAGAGAGGCAAAAGCTCTTTGAAATTTATTTCGAAAATTTTATTTTTATTACTTGAAATCAATTCTTTTTGGATTTTTTATTCATTAATATATCAAAACAAGTCAGTCAGAGGCTCAAAGTATAATAGGTATGGTTTATTTAGATATAATATATCTAAAGCTTCTGCAAGAGTTAATCTTTGACTACATCATATTTTCAATGTCAGTCAACTAAAAACCAAGGAAAGTTTTGATGTTTGAGAAATTGCATTTTAGACATCGAATTTTCTCTAATCTTTGTAAAAGCCCCTAAACTTTATTATTACTAATAATGCTTTTCAGCTTTTCTGCTACCTTGAAAAACTTCATATTATTCACCCTCAAAAGTTTGTTCTGTACACTTTGTGCAGATGTGAAACAAAAATAAATGTGATCTAATAAGTGCAAACAAATATTTGGAAAGCCACTTAATGTTTACTTGTTGAAACCTGTTGTCATATCCTTGTCACCTAAATTTCAATATTTACAAAATTTAATTTAGTTTAAAAGAGATATGATAATGTTTGTCTTTTTAAAATGATATATGTTTGCCTTTCCAAAAACAATATCCTACTTAAATCATTGAAATAAATCATGAAGATTAACACAACACTTTGAGGTTCTCTGGCATCCTTGATTTCCAAGACAAAATACATTTGTTACAAGTAAATCAATCAGAGTAGCTTTGCAGTTAATAATGTCACGGATCCTAAAGTTGTCAAAGAGAGTACAATAAAATCTTTAGCTTCAAAACTCAGGTTAAGTTGACAATAGCAAGGTTTTTATATTAAAAGCATAAATGAATAAAACTAATTTTCAGTGTCTAGCCTTGCTGTTCTCTCATCTTCCAACATGCTTTCACCAAATTTTCTACGAAAATGAGTAAAATATGGATCTTTTTTTTTATCAAAATAGCTTTTGATCATTTTCCTGTACCTGTTGCTTGATTAACCAATATTTTGTTGTGAAATCACTCACATATACAGGGCTTGGCTTCATCAATAATCTAAGTATGTTTGTGTTGCAAGCAAGAACCAACCACATAAGTTCTTCATATATTTTACAAATATTATCTCTCCCTGTCAAGGCAAAGTTTTTTTAAACTAACAATAAAATAGAGAGTACCAAAAACCACTTTACAAAGCTATTAAAATAGTTTGTTTTCAATAATAAAATTATTTGGTATATTTACAAGAAGGCTGATATTTGCTTTAATTAAAAAAATACAATACAATTACAAAGCAGATTTTCAGAAATGGATAAGGATCATGGTTGCAGCATCTGACTTACAATAAAAAGATCTATGGTTCACTCCTGCTGAACCCCCAGACATACCAGCAACTTTTACCCCAATTAGATATTTCTCAGTTGGACAAATAGTTTGGAGTAACTCTTAAAAATTATTGTAAAAAAATATATATTGAGACAAAACTGAACAATATATTATGTTATTAAAGTTTTTGCTTTAATTGAATAGGACTTCAACTTTAATTTGAATCTCAATATACTTATATAGACATTAAAATTTTATTATTTTTAGAATTCTGTATTTATCACAGTTTGTGCTCATTCCCTTGGTTTTTATCATTGACTTCATGCTGTGAACTATCTATAGATTTTTGAGGGAAGTGGTGAGATTTCCATGCTCTTTTAATCACAGATGCACAATAAAACTCTCTTTGGACCATTAAAGATGAGGAAACTCTTTCATAACCTGGTCGATCAGGGAATGTTGTGACCTGTCAATTAGATAAAGATTTTCCAAGACTCTTCGTTTAAACTCAAATCTCAGTTAAGTTACCTTAACATCTTCAACGTGAGGTTTGTCGTCAATGTGTCTACCTTTTTCCGAGAAGAAATTTTGTGTCAAAATGTCTATGATGTCTGCACAAAAGACACACATTTCTCGAACTTCACCATCCTGGTTGGTATACCTTGCTATTGGAATGTCCAAGGAAATGACTTTGTATTTGTTTGGTTTTGATATCCTATTGAAAATCAAGATGATTCTAAACTTAGGCATCTTGAAATAAAAAAAAGTACTGCAATTTAACCTTAAAGGAGGCTCCAAAACGTCCAAGAACTCTTCAATTTGGCTGTATGAAATATACTGAGACCCTTTTGGGTCAAATTCTTGCCAAATCTCATAGAACAAATCGAAATCTTCATCTGTTATTCCTTCAAGAACATCCTCGTTGGCCTAAAGATGAGAATATATTCTGACCTTTTGAAATTTTAAGGTAATATTCACAAGCATATTTTAACAGATTTATACAAAAATTTTACTTCTTAGCTAATCTGCTGCTCCCCTTACCTAAATTCATGCATAGGCTTAAATATTTGCATCATGATCAAACCCTCAACCTATATGATTGCAAAATTTCCCTTGCTTTCTTAAACTTGTACATGAACATATGATAACACAATCAGTTTCTTACTTATTTATTATTCTATCTATAGACAAGGACGTTTCAGATAAGTTTTCATTTAGTAATCAAAACTCAGAATGTATTGGTGATTGATAAGAATGCTTTGTGGATGTGAGGATTATTAAGGAGTTTGAGGATTCTGGGGCACTGAATATGGATAAAATGTAAAAGCCAGAGGTTTTAGTTAGTAAGTTCGTGCAACATTTCTGTTCAAAATTCAAAATGTAATTCCCAACTATTTTGGTGAATATTTTTGAGACTTGCTTTAAGAAAATTAACCTGAGAATAGTTCTCCAAGATGACAGCAATGTACATGTTGATGATGATGAGAAATGTTAGAACTAAGTACATAATCAGGTACAAAGTGCCTGTAATGTAGCTTCCACAGTCTCCTGGATTCCCTGTTTGTAAGTCAGGTTGTTCACAATCACCCTCTTCACCAATGGCCATTAAAGCGTCAGACCAGCCAGCAGAAGTACAAATCTACAAAATAAAGCTATATTTAGGGAAGGCTTTCAAATGGTGTTTAGTATAAAGAACCATAATTGCCAAATTCCCTTTAATCATTAATTGGGTGAAATTTTCAATAAGATTTTTTATGTACTGAATCAACTCTAATCCATTAGAATAATCATAAAATTAGAGGATCGAAGCAAAACTTATATCTTAAGGTTAGGATTACTCAACATAGCATCATTTTCTTTACTAGCAACTAAATTATAAGCAGGACTGTTTGGCCCATTATGGAAAGAATAGGCTGCAAAATTTGATTTTAATAGTACATAGAACCTGATTGAGCAATTTGCTAACCTGAAACAGCAATGTGAATGTTTTTGCAAAAGTTTGGAAGTTGTGAACATCGTCAAATCCTGGTCGAATTTTTACATTCTTAAAGAGAGATACACCAAAGACGGCAAAGATAAACATGATTAAGAACAGAAGAAGAGCAATGTTGATCTAAGAATTAAGTAAGCGCATTAATCAATCTTTAATCCTTTTATTCTTTATTATTTGAAGCAACTTTACCAATGCTGGAAATGCCATCACTAAAGAAAATAAAAGAGTTCTTATTCCTTTGGCTCCTTTGATGAGGCGAAGAACTCTTCCAATTTTTGCTACCCGCACCTTTTTGAAATTTCATGTAAATTATTGGACAAAAAAACTTTGATGAATATAAAAGAAAAGCATTTCTTACAATACGCAACAATGTTGGTGACACAAAGTATTTCTCAATCAAATCGCTGAGAAAAAGACTTGCCAAAGACATGAGCACAACTATGAAGTCAAATAAATTCCATGGCTCTAAGAAATAATGCTTTCTAAGAGCAAATATCTTGAGAGACATTTCAGATGTGAACACCACAATGAAGAACAAGTTGGCATTGTCCAACACCATGGTCCAAGTGGGTGTCTGATCGAAATGATCACACATCATACTTATCTGAAAATCAAAGCAATATGCTCTCACACATCTTTTGCATTTCAAGACTATATAAAAGTCTTTGAAACAAGAATTCAGTTTTTAAGAAAGCTCCATTGTAAAAACATAGGATAGGACAATCTTCTTAAGGTAATAGAAGATCTTTATTAGGCTTCGTTGGTTTATATAAAAAGCTTATCAATTCTATCAAATTACCATGTTTAATCCAATGAAAGCCATGATGATCATATCAAACTTTTTGTTTGTT
>Ga0194133_10004957_pt1 | contig 17292 bp, 17 predicted proteins | sample TA2KigOf40mmetaG_FD_155448 | JGI IMG/M metagenome (GOLD analysis project Ga0194133, IMG submission 155448) | Freshwater microbial communities from Lake Tanganyika, Tanzania - TA2015055 Kigoma Offshore 40m | ecosystem: Environmental > Aquatic > Freshwater > Lake | place: Tanzania: Lake... | reverse complement strand
GGGTTTTACAATGAAGACGCAAGAAATCGTCGGCATTTCCGAACCTGTGTGAATAATGCGCTGCGACGCAAAAGAGATCGATGACGGCGGATTTGAGATCGGGCATGTGCGAGAGACGGAACCCGGGAGGACGAGTCCCCATCATAGGTGAAATGGTCTGGATGGATGCGGATGCGGATACTGACGCAGCCGAAGTTGACGGCGCGTGAATGTCTACAATCCGACAATCCTTGTACTGATGCTCGTAATATTTGAACTTGAAAGCGGTTGTAAATGCGTTCGAACCTGAACCGAAGAGGGAGTAACCCTCGCCACCAAGGTCTTTGATGAAATCTTTCATGACCGGTGGCACGAAATAGATGAGCGGGGCGGATTTCTTGAGAAGAACATCGCCGAGAATGGTGAGGAAATACTTGGCGTGGTCGCGGGTGCGGAAGAGAGCGGGATAGAGTTGCCCGATCACATTCTGGATGGTGCGGGATTCGGGAATGGACGAGAGAATATCGCGAGACTGGATGCTTTTGATGATACGGTTCTTGATTTTATACTTCGCGGCTGACGCAGTTGCAGAAGATGATGCAGACAAACCAGCCACCGGAGCAGAAGTGGTAAAATCCGAGAGAATTCGGTGATGGATCTCGTCTTCATTGATGAGTGAATACCGGACCTGGTTATTGTACGTGAAATACAACTCGGATGCAGGGCAATAGAAATATTTGGTCCGGTTTAGAAACGATTCCGTGATTTCATCGGCCACGAGTGCGAGAGATTTTTTCTTTGTTTCGCGTTCACTATGCGCGGTTTGGTAGTTTTTGATCGACTGCGGGAGCTGGGTTTTCACGTAGGAGTGGATTCGTTCGAGAATATGTTCGTTGCCGGGGATCGCGGCGGTTGCATTCCATATTTCCGAGAGAATGGCGATGGTATCGGGGAGGGAGGGGGTGGGGGGAGGATTTGGGGGTATGGACGACATTTAATAGTATGAATATATATAGTTTTATTATTGTTTGGTGGTCGAGGGTTGATATGGCGGATCACCTGGACAGGTCAGTACAATTATCAAATAAAATAAATGAATATATTGACGGTTTTGATGAAGTTAACCAAGAAGACGGAGAATTGGAAAGAACAAAGGTAACAGAACTTTCAGATGTATTAGATAGATATAACAAAAACAAAAATCCTACAAACAAACAAACATTATTTGAATGTTTGTATGCATTAATGCAAACAACTCCAATTTTTTTTTCGTATGTTTTGCGAACTAATATGGCTGAAAAAGAAAATTTAAATGTAAGGTTACGTGATATATTTTTCGTAGAAAGTAAATGGTATACTACACATCCTAATTCAAGTGAATATGACCATAAACGAGGTATTATAAATGAAAAATATAGATTACGTTATTGTTCTATGAAAAACCCAATACCATCTGTATTATTTTTGGAATTTTTGTTATTTGTATGTACTAAAATTGATGAATTAACACAAACGTTTAGTGACACAATTCAAAAGAAAGATGTTGACGAAGATGTTGCTGCTGCTCGCGCTGCTGTTGATGTAGACCTTGCAAAAGGTATAAAAGATAGTATCTTGTGTAAAATAAACCTTATAGGAAAAATATCGAGAATCTCTGACAATGATTCGGTATTGAATACAGGATGTGATTTTCATACTCTTCAAATTATTACACCGGAATCAAGTGATGTTGTTGGAGATATAAAAAGACGACTATTAGTTTTTTATAAAAAGTGGACACGATGGGAAGGAAGTGTTACTCCGGCTAATTTCTCTTTATCATCAACATTGGGTACTTTATGTGACGAAATAATAAAAAAGTTTATACCGGAGGATGCTTCTGGATTTACACAAAATTCACCATCTCCAGACCGAAGTAGCGAAATTAAGGTAAGAAATGCCGAAAGTGTAAGCGTGTTGGAAGAATTTAACTCACCGATTCGTTTTCTACAAGAAAATCAAATAAACAATATTGCAAAAAGTTTTGGATGGTGTCAATTTTTGTTTACATCTAGTGGATGCAACCGAACTATAGGAGCAAATGAAGGTAAAAATGATACACGAAAACATCATGAACTATACAAACATCCCGGTTATACTAAAGCCACGTTTGATGTTTGTAATGAAATGCCAATGAAAAACTTACGATTCGTACCATACGGTGGCGGAAAATCATTAAAAAAATATCGTAAAAATAATATACGCCACCGTACCAAACGCCGCCACCACACCCGCCACCGTCGAACCAAACACCGCCGTCGCCACTAACCTCCCATTTTTGCCATTATTTTCGGCACAATAATTGCCTAAAATAATAGAATTTTTAATTCTCTTGTTGCCTGTGAGAACGGCGACGGCGGTGACGACGCTTGGTTCCAATCTTGCGAGATCGTCCGCCCTTCTTGCTCTTTCTAGCGCCCTTCTTGGACTTGCGGCTTCCTTTCTTGACGCCCTTGCGTCTGGAACGACGGCGACCGCCTGTGCCTGCGGCTGCGGCTGGGGCTTCGTCTGCGCCTGCGGCTGCGTCTGCGCCTGAGTCTTCGTCATCGGCTACGACTGTGGCTGGGAGTAAACCTTCATACCTATTAGGATCATTACAAAATAGGTCTACACCTTTCTTGATTGTTGGCTCGCCAACTTTCTGAATAACATTGAGATTAATTACACGCAGTAACTCATTATGAATTAGTTTGACTGTGTCAGCGTCTGCGTCTCCGCCTTGGTCTTTATTTTCGTCTTTGCTTTCTTCGCCTTTTTCGCCTATGGCTGCGCCTTTCTCTTCGTCTGCGGCTGCGCCTGTGTCTTCGGCTTCGCCTCCGCCTTCATCTGATTTTGGAGTACTGAAATACATTCCTTCCTCCCATTTATCCGGTTTAGGTTCTACTTTCGTGCCATCTTCAAGATAAACTGCTTCAGCGGTTTTAAAATCTTCTTCGCTAAGTGGGGTTCGTTCTGTCATACTTCTTTATCAACGATTCTTCTCTTATACATATTATCAATAATAAAATTATTAATTATCACGCCTTCACCCACCCCCTCATCGGAAAATCTACTAAATATTCCTCCCAGTCCTTCCACTCCGGATGTTTTTTCATATGTTCACGGACAATAAACGGCGTCCCGCATGGCGGCCCCCAATGCGCTAAAAACGACATTTCTCTCGCCAATGAGCTATCAACAACTTTCGCATCATATGCACCAACCGGTTTGTAGGGAGCAGAAGCTGGGCTGGAGCCGGCCCCGCCATCTCCCCCGTCCGCGTACCCATGTTTACAAACCGTCCGCGTATTCGGCGAGTTTTTTCCTAGATGGTTGTCATAATGATCCGCGAGAATGAGTTTCGCGACATCCGTATCGATCCGGCCGCGGTATTTTTCCGTCAGTTTCTCGAGTTGGACGCGGCGATTCCCGATACTCGATGTAATGTTTCTAAACCCGTCACCCGAATCGATCGCACCCGCCCCTGTAGCACTGAGTGCAGCCTTGGAAGACAACGCTCCCGTGCATTCTATACTCCGAATTCTCTCGTCATACGTCGAATTGAACCCGATAAATACTCCGTTTCGCGTGGTTTCAACATTCACGTAGTTCAGGCCAAGTTCTACACGCATGATCCGTGGTTTGCTTCCTCCGCGGATGTCTCCAAATAACCACGAACACGCATAATCCCCCGAGTTCCGTTTTTGCAATCTCTCGGCATATTCTTCTAAAGTTCTTCCATATTGCATACATTCGCGAATTCGGCAACAAATCGGATCGCGTAATTCGAATGCGTTGAATCCGCGTATGGTCGTCTCGCTCCCGATGATTCCTGCGCTCGTCACGAAGAAATCGGTCATACTCCATACACCACCCGGCGCGCTTTGCATGACCATCGTGTATCCATCGCCTTTCTCCGGTTCGATCCGGAGTATCACGTTCGAGAACTGGCCGTCTAAAAAGTCGGTGAAGGATGAGTGCCCGCATACGATTCCGCCATCTTTGGTCCAGCCCTCCCCGACAGCCATGATAAGCGAGCACCGGTCTTTGAACTCATCCAGCCGCGCGTTTCGGGCGGAAAGTGCCGCGGGGTTGGCGACGATTGCGAGTTCATCGCGTATCACATCCGCGTACTTTTTCCGGTACTTTGGAGTATCGATGTACCGCAAGAGGTGTGCGTAGAAATAGGGCAGGGACATATAGACGTTGATAAGAATCACTTGGCATACCCGGATTCCTGCCCCCGCCGCGATCCCTTCCATTTCCTTAAATATCTTCGGGAACCGTTTTTTAATAATGGGACGGTAGAAATCGTCGCAGAGACCGTAGAAGAAGTCGATATCACGTCCGTATCCTTGTTTGAATAGAAAATCATAGACAGAGAACATGTATGTAAATCTCTCGGGATCCGCCGCGATCACTTGTTTTCCGTGGGAGACACCGCGCTCATACGGTGCGCCGCGAATCGTTATTCGGAGCCATCCGTCGTCCGCGCCCGTGCCCGTGCCAGCCCCTGCGTTGTCCGACGCGTGTCGATGACGATGTCGCTGTCGTTTACGCGTATAGTCTTTGGTCTTTCTTTGTCTTTTTTGTGTGGTAGAGTGTTTCATTCTGTACTCCGTACCCCGGACTTTGATTACATAATAAATAGATATAAAGATTTGTAAAATGGTATCTATAAAGAGATGAGTTTTTCAAATTCAAACGCACCCTCCGGAGGTGGGGGAGCCGCTGCCCCCGGTAATACGTTGTCCGATTCATACGGAGGAAGTGGTGCCGCATCCAGTGACAACGTTCTCGTCATTAAAACGGTTCAAATCGCGCCAGTTCGGACGATGATGTGTGCGCTAAAAGAAATCCTGATTGAGACCAATATCACGTTTCAGAAGGACGGAATTCGCATTATAAACATGGACAAATCGCATACAATGTTGGCACATATGTTTTTGGAGGCCGTGAACTTCGAGCTGTACGAATGCGCGCTTGACAAGATTATTATTGGCGTGAATATGTTTCATTTGTTTAAGTTAATCAACTCGATTGATAATGACGATACCTTAACCATCTATATTGAAAAGAAGGACTATAATGACGGCGTTGTATCGTACCTCGGCCTTAAATTCGAGAATGGCGATATTAAACAATGCAAGACGCAAAAACTGCGGCTTATTGAACCTGATCCGGAAGATCTCGTTGAACCTCAGGTTGCATTTTCTAGCGTGATCAACCTCCCATCCTGCGACTTCCAGAAGATTATTCGCGACCTCTCCTGTATTTCTGAGAAGCTGGAGATTAAATCGGTGGGGAATGAACTGATATTCCGGTGCTCGGGGCAATTTGCGACGGCGGAGGTGCGACGTGTGGAATCGGATGGAAGCATGGAGTTCCTGCACAAGAAGGATGCAGGGAAAATCATACAGGGCGAGTTCTCACTCAAAAACCTCGGGTATTTTATTAAATGTACGAACCTGTGCAACCAAATCGAGATGTACCTGGATAATGATATGCCGCTGGTGGTGAAGTATTACGTTGCATCATTGGGGACGATCAAACTGTGCTTGTCACCACTGCCGAGCTCGTAGTGTTGAATGCGAACGTCATTACCGTCGGAATAGATAATCGGCGGAACGGAGGAGGAGTCAGAGAGAAACATAATAAAACAAATACGTTATTATGTTTAACTACGATGAATAAAACCATCTACACGACATACCATTCGCGTCTTCCACCAATCGTATTGAAACGATGGAAAGATCTGAATCCGGAATACACCATCGATTTCAGCATGGATGTCGACTGTGTTCGTTTTCTTGAATCTGCATTTTCTCGCAATGTTGCCGAACTTTTTATTTATATCCCACGCGGAATGTATAAAGCGGATCTATGGCGTTTATGCAAGTTGTATATACATGGTGGAGTGTATGCAGATATTGATCTTGTTCCATATATTCCGATCTCGACGTCGATTAGAGAAAATACGACTTCTGGTAATGACACGGTCGCCGGACCTAGACCTGGGTATTTCTACTCGTGTCTCAGTCTAAGCAGCCCAAGCATTTTTCAAGCATTCATGTACCAGTCTCGCGCGAAGAGTCCGCTTATACTTGGGTTTCTAGTATCGTTTCTCGTAAATAAACCGTATACAAATATCGACAATGGACCCACATCCGATATGTATCATTTTCTGCTGTATAATGTCCGGGCAGAAGCAGTTGAAACCAAATCAACGGTAGTTCCACCGTCACTTCAGCCATACACTCATTACACATTGCGTAAAATACGTATCCCGATTTATGTATCATCACTTGACGAAGACATCGTTCATATTCATTATTTTCCGCAAGACGTAGCATATACATTGACCATAAGTCCGAACACACACAACCGGTGGGTACTTGCAAATCAAGATAAACTTCAAATGAAGATAGAGAACCATTTCCTTATCGTGAAGATCATAAATGATACCGAAACAGCTACTGACTACGATGATGAGAGTTTCATTGTCAACATCTGTATCGATTTACCTGAGGGTGAGCCTGAAGATGTATACCTATTTCAAGAATGCATTCGTGACCCATCGCGGATCAGTACATGTTATATCGCTGACTGTAATGGTATGAATATCATGGATTGTCGCGATCCGAATTATATACGCGATCATGGATGGATAAATAACTAAGTTATGGATGTCGCCGAGCACTTACAAGTAATGGTCATAATCCCCTAATAAAAAATAATAAGAACCTTCTGTTTGGGTTCGTATTATTCCTGATCTTGAGTCGATCGCAAGATACAATTAATATTCCGGCGTATGTTTCTTAAACAAACACCCGTGTGCTGTAATTCCTTCCAATTCGCGGATAATTCCGGCATTCTGGAAATTACAATTCGCCATCCATATTTTGATGATACAGAAATTCTTCTTGGGTGAAATGGTGATACCATTCACGATTGGAACCACGTTCATATTTGTTGAAATGGTCTCGCCAACAGTTACATACGACAATTGTTTCCATGCAGTGTTGACCTCCTTGTTTGCAACTTTATAGGAGAAGCAGCCACCATTTCGGTTTTGAGGATCCTCCCACATTGGAACAATACCAGAACGCATAAGAAACAACATACAGTTCATAACCAGTTTGGGTGGAAGAACTTCGAAAATCGCGATTGCTTGTTCAGCAGAATCAAATTCGTATATTTTTTTATAACTCGATGCAGCCCAGTTTGTATCGTGAGGAAGATGCGCCCATAATGTCCAACGATGCGACAATTTATGAAATTGATCGGAGACAGTTGTAGTTTCAGACATTGCCGTTTATTGAATCAAGCGCCAAAGAACGAATTTCAGTAGAATGATGTGGATGGGATAATACACACCGTATATTATACAATCAATTTTTTTTTATACTGTTTATCTCAGTTGGTCGTTTGTTCGTCAATCAATTCGAATTCTGGGTCAACCGCCACTTCGGCGGTGGCAGTGGGAGTGGGAGTCTTAGTTTCGTTGTTTTCTGTTTCGCCGTTTCCGTCGTTGTCGCTATCGCTATCGCCATCGTCTACTTCGCTGTCACTGTCACTGTGACTGTGACTGTGACTGTCGCTGTTGCTGTCGCTGTCTGAACAAGTATAATAACTTGCAAGCATGTTATCCAAATCGTAGACTTGTGATTCACTTGATTCAAACACTGGGCATCGTAGAATAGAGTCGACTTTTACTACATATCTCGTTCCAATGAGAACAGAATGACTATCGTTGATGTAATAAATAACCGATTCCGCAGGCTCGTTCGTCGTTGTCGTTGTTGCCGTGTTCGCTTCCGGCTCCGGCTTCGCCTCCGCTTCCGCCTCCGCTTCCACCTTCGACGTCGCTTCCTTAAGTGCCTCGGCCGCCTTTGATTGCCTCGGTACACTAAAATATTTTCTCATAGAATCATGGTATCTCAATGTCAAGCTATATTTTGAAAATGGCTGCCCAATATAATTGGCGATATCCGCCCGGTTATGTTCCGAAACCATCTTCCATTGCAAAAACTTCTTGTCCAGAATTTCATTCTTTTCAAGGAAAAAGTCACACGGCCATTTGAGCGAGATTGAGAAGGTCTCCGGTTTTGTGGTATCATCCGCACTGTCTGACTTCGCTGGAAGACAAACATTGAGTGTCGCATTGGACGCCATTTGATTCCATTTCTTAAATGGTCGGTAATGCTGGGTCATCAGTGTATGGGTGCGCCCAGAGAAATCGCCTCGATGAATACGCGTAAATGGTTGATCATCTACCTTATGAAGGATGAAGTCGTAAATGTCATTATGTGTGTCTGTAAGTTCAGGCTCTTCACCGGAGTTGTCAAGGCTATACTGTTTGCATTGACGGTCAATCCATTTACACACATTGTACTTTGCGCGATCAATACGGTAGACGGAGTCAACGTTGCTATGCATATAATAACATAAGGAGGATGCGGTATAGATTTCTCGTCCATTTTTCACAACAGTATATGTGCTAAATGTATATTGACCAAATGCACGCAATGTTGCAAACATGACATCAGTCATGAATTCGTTGATGGCGTGAACGGTGTTGAAAATGCCGGATTTGATAAAACGGAAGAACGCCATGATTGGTTGAATGTTTCCAGTGGAAATTATAATATATAACAAAGGAAAAAGTACATATGTTGAGAAAAATGCAAACGCGAGTTGTGTTTGTGTGATGTCTGCACGGTATTCCTTATTTGCGAAAGTTGGAGGCGGAATGTGAGTATTTATGAAACTTGGTGTAACTTTTATAAATGATGGGTCCATTCTTTTTATTTCAGCCGAACACAAGTATCGGTTATATTGATCTTGGAAACAAAACATCGTGAAGTTTGTACTATGTATATACACCACGAAATCTTTTTATGTTGTTATTTCTAGCGAGTGGGTGCTGTTGATGGCGCTGTTCCTGTTGGCGCAGTAGAAGACGCCGGTGGGACTGGCGCAGAAGGTGCTGGCTTACTAGAAGACGCAGGTGGGACATAAGGAGTAGGAACCTCCGCAGGAGCAGGACCGCGTGAAGAAATCGGCGCTGGGAGCGGTGCTTGCTGGCCTTGGCCTGGGCCATTCCTCATTGTAGTATCTTGTTGTATTTTTTTAACTTTTACAGATTCTTTTCCTGGATTGACGCCGAAAATATAAAATAATATGCTACTGATGTATGTCAACATGAGAATTGGAATAATGACAATAAACCATACGAGCTTTGTATACCCATTCATGCATAATATGTTCAATACTGCAGTAAAAATGATCATAATGATAAATTTAAGAAGAGATGTTTGATACTGACCTTGGAACAAATCAACTGTGATCTGAACCATAGAGAAAGCTAAATAAAGAAGAGCTGGTGAGCATATTTTTTCAAGCATGGAATAAAAAATATTATATATTACGTCCAGAATATATTTTGGTTGTTCCATTATTTCTTTCCTTTGTTGAATACAGCTACACCGTTCTTGAAGACACCGACTTCATCACCGACATCGTCGTCAACGCATGCGTAGATGATTCCATTTTGAGGGTTGGTTGTGAAATAGGTCTTGCCCTTGATGATGACTTCTTCGACTTCTTCTGTCTCTTCCTCGGGCTCTTCGACTTCCTCCTCCTCGGGTGCCTCGTCTGCTTCCGCGTCCGCCTCCTCCTCGGGTGCCTCGTCTGCTTCTGCGTCCGCCTCCTCCTCGGGTGCCTCGTCTGCTTCTGCGTCAGCGTCGACTTTCTCCGGGTCCTCCTCTGCGTCTTCTTCTTTTTCATCTTCTGCTTTATCTTCTTCCTCTTCGGCAGCTTCATCCACCTCCAGGTTTTCGTCTTCTTCTGCGTCCTCCTCATCGCCAGCCTCTACTACCGTTTCAAGTGCATCCGATGTTATGATGACGTTCTTATGAAGACATTCTTCTTCTTCTAACCCCTCTTCATCTTCTTCTCCCGATCCATCGCCCGATTGGTTGTCGTTTTCATGAACTTCCAAACGAACCGATTCTTCATCATGTCCTCCGGCAGAAGCTGCGGTAGTAATACTACTCGTACCACCACTGACATTCTTCATGTCCACTCTGGACTCTAAAGCATGAATGTAACGATTCAGATCCACGATAGCAGATTGCAACTGTGAAATTTCATCCTCGCGTGATTTCATGTGCTGAGTCTGCTGGTGCTGCTTCTGCTCTTGATGATGACCTTCTCCGCTATTGTGCTGCTCGAGTTCATAAATCCTTTCTTGTAATTTGCGAACACATGGTAGCCCCATAATGGTATCATGTGTCTCCTTGTATACCGTATATTCTCCAATGACTCCAGAAAGTATATTTGTAATGTGTTTTGTCATGACTTGTGAAACATCTTCGATCATCGGACGAATGTCAATTGTCATACTGCCATTCCCCGCGCCACTGCTGCGACCACCTTCACGGACACCAGTATTTGATCTTTCAGATGTAGTTCCAGACATTATGGTTTAACTTGAGCTGTATTCTTTATATTGTAATGTATTTATTTCAATTTTCACCTGCGTTCAATTCCTAATTTTCACCTGCGTTCAATTCCTAATTTTCACATAAGGAATATAAAGTTCACTTATTATATAATTCTATTGATTCCATGTCAGAAAATACGTCCACAATAGCCGCGCGTGCGCCTGTACCCTCTCCGGCAGTCTTGGATACAATGGTTAAGATTATAATGGCTCAGACGGATATGTCCCATGATGACGTAGTCAGTGCTTTAGATTGTACCAATTACGATCTAAAACGCGTGATTCGCGAATATATGACTGGAGGTGCTTCTGCTTCCGCCTCTGCGTCTGCATCTGTTTCAAATAGTACATCCGTGAATCAACTTCGCTTTTCCGAAATTCGTAAGTTCATGGATAAATCGGATGAACAGTATTATCGTCGTCAAGAAATGACCAAAATATACAACCAGGTACTCGAGAAAAAGAAGGCAGAAGCCGCAGCCGCCGGGGCCGGGGCCGGGGCCGGAGATAGCGTGTCAAATTTATAATCGGTGAACAATGCATTCTAAATTCTGAATTCCAGTCAAATATTCTCTCGGAAGTAGTTTCACACCTGCATATTTACTCGTAGCAGAATTCATTTTAGAAAATAGTTCGGCTGTTTTGAATCGTTTTATTGGAGGATTTAGGTTCTGTTGTACAACCAATGTTTCATTTGTAACAGGATCATTCTTCCAAATGAGCGCCACATGACCATAAGGGTATTCCGGTTTCTTGTATTTCCAAAATAGAACACTACCTGGGCGTAAGTAATAAGAAGCAGGATGCTTGAATGGGTATGCACATGTTTCAACTTTGACACTTTTGGTGGGATGTGATATGCTTGTAAATGCATCGATCCGTTTGAAAAGATCACTTGCATCAACTACATCCGGAAATGTGAGATCTTTGTGGATTGAAAAGAATCGCCGAATCAGTTCCACGCATTGAAACTCTGTGCCGTATTTTGTCGGGTAGTTTGCCTTCTCATTCTTTTTGATATAAAGTACAATATTCTTTTTGTTTTCTTGTTCGATTGGCATTCTATTAATTATACGTTAGATTTTTTAACGTATAATTTTCACAGGGACTGTGGTCGATCATTCCGCCCCACTTTGAACCACCATTGTCTTATATTTCTTCTTCATTTTCAGACTGTTTGCCGGAATGACTTTACTGTTCACCAAGAAATCATTGTTATCCTCATACAACTCTGGAAGAATATGAGTAAGGGGTTTATTGACAATGTGGATTATTTGCGACCCTTTTAGTAATGTACGGTACTCTTGAATCGTCAAATTACCATAGTATTTGTCAAGCAAATAGTGCGGATTTGGCGCGGGTTTGAAACCTTTACTACTTGATACACCATACAACAGATGAAGCAAATGCAGTCGTTCAAACTTAGTAGATGTATCCAGTGACTCTTTCAATAACGCAGCAACCGCGCACTGAGGCGAACAGTAGCATCCGTTGACTTGGAATACACCATTTACGATCATTATTGGGCTATAATACACCGGTCCTTCAAATTCGCATGTATCCCAGAAACACGCGGGTCGGTGGTTCATTTTGGTTTGAACTGTTTCCCCGTTGTGAAACGAATATTTCAACCGATGAATCTTTTTCATGATTTCTTTTTGGCTTCGTTCATTGATGACCTGGATTGCGGCATCTGCCGCGATTGCTTTCTTCGCCGGCGGAAGTGGTGCTGGGGCAGCAATGGCGGTCGTCGTCTGACCCTGGGTATGAGTTTGGTTCTGGTTCTGTGTATGGGTATGGCATGTGACCGCGATTGTATCTATATCTAACGACGACGACGACGACGACGACGACGACGACGACGGATGACTTTGTATATCTGGCTGAACTTCAAGGCATTCATTATCGTCACTATCACTACTGTTATTATGAAGATCGCTCGATTTTTGTGTTAACAATTCGCTTGGCTGATGATAGTTTGATTGAATCGTATACGATTCAACTTCACTAATGGATGGTGTATACTCATAGCTTGAAATCGACTCATTTGTTTTCAAATCGGCAACATGACATTTCAGATGCAAAATAATATTTGGTACTTCGGTGGTATCATAAATACTACCTTTTGAATTCAGAATAAGCCCTGCTTTCGGTTTTCGGCCTCGTTTTTTACTGATCTGGCCTTTGTGGATCTGGTTGGGAGAAACAAGATCATCATGGTTCATCATCACCGCTTGGATATTGTGATAGTCTTTCAATGTGCCAGTTCCGGAAGTACCACCGACAGATGACGCGATTTCAACATGGCTGCTGCTTGCAGATATAGACAGTGACGCATTTGATGACGGCAATGGATAATGATTATGTTTCACGATGTAATTGTGTTCGGTTTGTTTCAAGATTACGATATTTGGGAATGTCGGTTCGGATACGGGGGACTCGGGCTCAAGTGTTTCTGGTTGGGGATCGGATATAATGGGTTCTGGTACTGGTACTGGTACTGGTACTGGTACTGGTACTGGTTCTGATTCGGTGACTTTCTTTCGCCGGTTGTTTGTTTTTTTGGCGGCGGTCGATGCCGGGGCCGGGGCAGGAACGGTGAATGTAGGCATTCAAATAAAAAATCACGGTACGTACGTGACATATATATACATTTATGTTTATACCCTTTTGTTCGTGTGGTTATCGTGTAAAAGGGTATAAAAGCGTTTTACTATTATTTTATGACGTATCTGCCGCCTTTTTCCGCGCCTCCGTCTGATAACACCCCCGACACAACGGAATATAATTCGACGATCCGATTACGACCTGATCCACCTCACGCGATGTTCTGAAACTAAATACACCCGGGGTCCCATCACGGCAAAGGCTACAAAGGGATTTCAGCTTCATAATATGGTCGCTAAATGGGACGAGTTGAAGCAAGTTTCCGATGGGTTTTCTCTCGAAATCGCCGTCCAGACCGCAAATATAAACACGCTTGTTCGAGTGCTCCACTAGTTGTTTCACTTGTTCTTCGATATCCGGGAAAAACTGGCCTTCATTGATGAGGATGGTTTCCGCACGGGCGATCGTTTCGGAATGGTTTTGAATCGCGTCGTGGATTGTGTTTGCAAGAATACAAGGAATCATCTGTTTATCATGCGTTGAAAGCATCGGCTCAGTTGTATACCGGTTATCCGCGGCGTAGTTGATGACTGCAACTGGGATGTTGCAAAACACGCACTTCTTATACACATCCAGTAAATACGAGGTTTTACCAGAAAACATAGAACCAAGAATCAGTTCTAAATAACCATGGTGTGTTGAAACCGACATTCTTTCTTTAACGTGAGATGAGTTTATATTCTAGATTACGCAATCGAAATGCTTCAATTCTTTACAACCGAAAATATTTGAAGGAACATAAACATATTTCGTTCTATTTTCATATTGACGCTAGCTAGCTACGATGGATCATGAATCATCACCTACTAAAAATGACTCCATGCCATGGGTCGAAAAATACCGTCCATCCTGTTTTGATGAAATCGTCCTTGATCCAATGAACCGCACGATCTTATCCAATATCTTGAATACAAACTACTTTCCTAATTTGTTATTTTATGGTCCGCCTGGTACAGGAAAAACAACTACAATTATGAACCTTGTCAATGCATATCAGTCCAAACTAAATATGCGAAATCGCGGTTTAATGATCCATTTAAACGCATCTGACGAACGCGGAATCGACATCATTCGAAATCAAATCAACAGTTTTGTAAGTACAAAGTCGATGTTCGGTAATGGAATCAAGTTTGTCATATTGGATGAAGTCGACTATATGACAACAAATGCCCAAATCGCATTACGCTATCTACTGACCAGTTATACGGACAATAATGTTCGGTTTTGTTTGATATGTAACTACGTTTCGCGAATTGATGAGTCGCTTCAGACAGAGTTCGTGCGGATGCGATTCAACCAATTACCAGAATCGGATATACTCGTATTCTTACGCAAAATTCGCGATAATGAAAAGCTCAGTCTCACGGACTCAAATCTCGTGGCGATTCAACGCCAGTTTCACTCAGATATACGCAGTATGATCAATTATATTCAGACGAACCAGGATCATTTGCAAGTGTTACATGTGATTACAAACTGTGTTTGGGATAAAATGGTGGATTTGTTTCGAGATCCGATGTGCAATACGGAGAAGATCATGACATACTTTCGAGAGATTGGGTCTCGGTATTATATTGACCCGCGTACGATTATAAAACAGTTTTTGTATTATATTGTCCGGCATCGCAGCGAAGAAATGGTGTCTGTTTCATTGTTGAACAGTATTGAACACATTATTCATTTGCATCATATTCGCAACGAGTATATCATTCATTATTTTATACTGAAATTCCGCGTGTATTTTATGTCGGTCACTATACCGAAACCCGCGCCTGTCAAACGAATCATTAAAGTAAAACGTAAAAAAGTAATTCAGGACTGACGTCGCTTTAAATTGATTTACAATCATTGTATTTTACTGAACCTATGAGTCTTCAATGCCAAAAACATTGATAACTGCGACAAAGAAGACGACCACTGTGAGCGTGAGTGCGACCGCTGCAAGCGCAGTGGCAATAACAGGAAATAATGGAAGTGACCCGGAAATTGACACAGAATGGATGAAGTTTATGTCACGTATCACGCGACAGATGAATTGTGACACAGTGGATGATGACAGTATAAGTGATGACGCGTCGTCTGATACAAATGATCTACACATTCCAACATCGGGAATTGCGAACTCTGCTGCAGGATCGGCTGCTGCTGCTGCTGCGTTGTCACTGCCCGTACCAAGCGTCAAAATGAAAAAATCGTGTATATCCAAGAAAACACAGCGCAGGTCGTATTCATTCATTGATGATTCGATTACTGGTAATGCGGTGACGGGGGAGACGGGGGCGACGGCGATGGGACCAGTGGCGGAGATGGCAGGGGCGACGGGGGCAGGGGGTGCATCACTGGAAACAAGTCGCATTCGAAAAAAATTCACACCGATTTACATTTCAACCAAAACGAAAATAGCGTACTTGAACCAACCCATCAACATCTATGACATTTTCTGGAAAATACCAGTACAACACTACTACCAACGGAGCGAAGGTGTTATCAAAAAACAGATCAAGTTTCAAACTACCGATCCTGCACTTGTAGCTTCTATTAAGGAGAAATTACAACAACAACCACGGTGCTACGACGAATTCATCATTGAACATATCGATAATCCCAGCGGACGAATCCCTTATAAGGATCAGCGAAAGGTGAGTATCGGACTCTGCAAAAAAGATCTCACCGGCGGGAGTCATAAGAAGAAGCGTGCATTCTTCAACTGTTTCGTATTGATACTCCGGATCAATGGCGGAACCGCTCCACCGGAAGAGCGTGCACCGGAAGATGACATTCTGTATAAAGAGATGCACGTCAAAGTGTTCAATACAGGAAAGCTGGAAATACCAGGAATTCAAGAGGACGGGACGCTCATTCAAGTACTGCAACTGCTCGTTTCTGTATTACGGCCCTTTTTAGGAGATACACTTGACTATGTTCGGAATCGTTGCGAGACTGCGCTGATTAATTCCAATTTCAACTGTGGATTTTATATTGATCGCGACAAGTTGTTCCAATTACTGAAATACAAGTATCGAATGAATTGCAACTACGACTCATGCTCTTATCCAGGAATTCAAAGCAAGTTTTACTATCTACCTCATAAAGGTCTACATGAACAAAACGGTCAACAGCCGGTTTCAATGACTATGCAATACTACGAAGTGTCATTTATGATTTTCAGAACAGGAAGCATCTTGATTGTTGGAAAATGCAACGAGGAGATTCTTCATACAATTTATCGGTTCATTTGCACAGTACTTGAAACCGAATACGCAACAATTCAAATGGGGGATATACCGGATGCTTTAGGTAATCATTTTGCCGGCGGAGGGGGCGGTACAAGTGAAGTAAAACCGCTTAAAAATTCAAGAAAAAAGAAAATCAGTACAGCGGATATCCGATTTTACAATGAATGAATAGAATGGAATGGCCCGACTTTAGCAGATTCGTTCGTTCGTAAAGAATATAAAGATTTAAAAATTGTGTATTCTATATACCGTCTATTTTTACTCAATGTCATCCAGTCAGAATGGAGGAAGCTCTGCGGTGGTTGCATCCTCAGGTGGTGATAGCCAACATATCAGTCGGATTCCAACCTATGCGTGCTTTCAACATGCAACCAAAGTGGCGATTTTGGAAGACAAGCCGATCATCTTAGACTACTGGACGAGTTCATTAGAAAAGTCATGTCTGATTGGTGTGCGATCGAATAACGAGAAACTTCTCGTGAAGAGCGAAGATGAGTATACAAGCCCTATCGCCAAGATTTTTAAGGTCGACACGGAGTACATTATTGTTACTGCGAACTCAATTTATATTGTGTCAGCCGATATCAGCACCAAAAGAATTAATTAACTTGTCATGATGCACTAGGATATTGCTCTAGTAATATTCTTATAATCAATCATTATTATAAGAATACATATATAGCATATGGCAACTACAATAAATATCACCAATTCCGGTTCAGGAGCATACTTAATAGACAATGTAAGTAATGGTACGATACAACTGGTTCGTGGAAATACATACAACCTGGTAATAAATGCAAATGGACATCCTTTTTGGATTCAAACAGTATCCGGTGGACATAACAGTTATTATATATATAATTCGGGTGTTACCAATAATGG
>Ga0194133_10004956_pt1 | contig 17292 bp, 9 predicted proteins | sample TA2KigOf40mmetaG_FD_155448 | JGI IMG/M metagenome (GOLD analysis project Ga0194133, IMG submission 155448) | Freshwater microbial communities from Lake Tanganyika, Tanzania - TA2015055 Kigoma Offshore 40m | ecosystem: Environmental > Aquatic > Freshwater > Lake | place: Tanzania: Lake Tanganyika... | reverse complement strand
GCAACGACCACGACAGCCTGTTGCTGTTTTCGGATCGCGGCGTGGTGTACACCGTGCCCGCTTACCGCGTGCCGATCTGCAGCCGCAGCGCCAAGGGCACACCGATCGTGCAGCTGCTGCCGATCCCGCGCGAAGAGCAGATCACCTCACTGCTGGCGGTGAGCGAATTCGCCGAAGACGCCGTTCTGGTGATGCTCACCAGCGGCGGTTATGTGAAACGCACCCGCCTGTCGGCCTTCGCCAACATCCGCTCCAACGGTCTGATCGCCATTTCGCTCGAAGACGGCGATGCCCTCACCTGGGTGCGCATGGCCCAACCCGGCGACAGCGTGTTGATCGGCTCGCGCAACGGCATGACCATCCACTTCCGACTCTCCGATGAGGAGCTGCGGCCCCTGGGGCGCACCGCCCGAGGCGTCAAGGCGATGAACCTGCGTGCCGGCGATCAGTTGGTCAGCATGGACGTGCTGCCTGTCGAACTCGCCGATCGTGTGGAGGTCAGCGCCGCCGCCGCTGCCGACGATGGCGAGGGTGATGACGCCGGGGATGGTGAACAGCTCCCGTCCAGCGAAGGGCCTTGGGTGTTGGTGGCCAGTGCCAGTGGCCTGGGCAAACGGGTGCCGGTGGACCAGTTCCGCCTGCAGAAGCGAGCCGGAATGGGTCTGCGCGCCATGAAGTTCAGGCGTGACGGCGATGTGCTGGTGGGCCTCAAGGTGCTGGGGGCCGGCGAAGAACTGCTGTTGGTCAGCGAGCGCGGTGTGATTGTGCGCATGAAAGCGGATGCCATACCGCAGCAGTCGCGCGCCGCCACCGGCGTTCGCCTGCAGAAACTCGACAACGGCGACCGCCTCACCGAAGTGGTGCTGGTGCCGCCGGCGGCAGATGAAGAGGGCCTCGAAGGCGAGGACAACGCCAGCACCAGCGAGAACGTCTCCATGAGCGAGCCGACCCAAGCTTCGGACGAGGGTTGAACCCGGCATGGACGGGGCTGACGTTTGGATTGCCAACGATGCCTGTCGCCTGGATCGGGTGATTCCCGTTTGATGACGGCTGCCAACAGGCTGGATGTGCTGGTGCTTGGCAGCGGCCCGGCAGCCCTGGCCATCACAGCGGCCCTGGCCGAGCGAGGCCTTCTGGTCGGAGGATTGGCCCCGCAGGCGCCAACAACACCCTGGATCAACACCTACGGGATCTGGGGTACCGAAGTGGACAGTCTGGGATTGCAGCATCTGCTGAAGCATCGCTGGCGCGACACCGTGAGCTACTTCGGGCCCGGAGCGGTTGACCCTGACGACAGAGCCAACCGAAAGATCGAGCACGGCCTCGATTACGGCCTGTTTGACAAGGGCAAACTGCAACAGCACTGGCTTGATCGCGCCTCATCCCATGGCACCCGCTGGTGGAGCGGTAGTGCCGTGGCCGTGACACATCAGCCCACAGGCTCAGAGATCCAAACCAGCAGCGGCACATCCCTGCATGCGCGACTGGTGATCGATGCAACGGGACACCAGCCGGTGTTTGTCCAATCCAGGGCCCAGGGGCCCGTGGCGGCCCAGGCGGCCTATGGCGTCGTGGCCCGCTTTGCCAAGCCACCCATCGCCGCTGGGAGGTTTGTGTTCATGGACTACCGCAGCGATCACCTCGAGGCAGCCCAACGGTTGGAGCCACCGACATTTCTGTACGCGATGCATCTTGGCGATGACGTCTACTTCGTTGAAGAAACCTCACTGGCCCTTGCCCCGGCCCTCCCCTTCCGTGTGCTGAAGCGGCGCCTGCAGCAGCGCCTGCAGGCCAGAGGGGCCATCATCGAAGAGGTACTCGAGGAGGAACACTGCCTGTTTCCGATGAACCCACCGCTACCGCAGCTGGATCAGCAGGTCGTCGGCTTCGGCGGATCGGGAGCCATGGTGCACCCCGCCTCGGGGTTCATGGTGGGAAGCCTGCTGCGCCGTGCGCCGGAGCTGGCCTCAGCCATCACCACCGCACTGGACGATGCGTCCGCGGGGCCGGCGCAACTGGCATCGCTGGCCTGGCAGACGTTGTGGCCACAACAACAACGGCTCAAACGGGAGTTCTACCGATTTGGATTGCAGAAGCTGATGGGCTTTGACGAGGCCCAGCTGCGCCATCACTTCGAAGCTTTTTTTCAGTTACCAACCCCACAGTGGTTCGGCTTCCTGACCAACACGCTGGCGCCCGGCGAGCTGGCATTGGCCATGGCGCAGCTGTTTGCTCTGGCCCCGTGGGATGTACGCGCCGGATTGTTGCTGCCGGCCAAAGTTCCGCCCATGTGGATGAGCGCAGCAGAGGGCGCTGGCAGCGATGACAACGGTTAAGCAGAGACCATAATAAGGATCTGGAGCGAACGATCGCCCAGACAACGTCACTGCATTTGCCAACTGCGCCAATGATGCCAAAACTCTCCCAGGCTCTGCTTGTTGCCGGTCTTGCCGCTGCTTTCAGCCCCGTTGCAGCCCTTGCCGACCACTCCAAGTGCACCAGTAAAATTCGTTCGATGGGTTATTTCATTGTCGATATTGACTCGGACTGGGGCCGCCCCTACGACAAGTTCTCAGCCGTCAAGAACGGCAAAGAATACGACATCTGGGTGAACAAGAACACCTGCAAAATCGAACAAACCATGCTCGACGACGACCGCCGTTGGCACGACTGAGACGGCTGTGGTCGCGGATTCAAAGCCCGACCCAAGAGCTGATTGACAATTGAGGCACGTCCTCGACCATAAGCCAGGCCAGTTCTTGAGCCTGGCTTTTTTTCTGCCGGTAATCAGTCAGACCAATGGGCTAATCACTGGAACTCTGTCCATCATGCTCAATACGCACATGCCACTCACCAAGGTGCTCCGCGGCAGATGGCCGAGATGCTTGAGATTCTGAATACAGCTGAATCACATAGACACCGGCATCGGGTGGCGTGATGAGATCAAAAGAAACCCCGAGGACACGATCATCCACAAGGTCTTGGGTGGGCCGTATCTGCACGACATCGATGGACTGCTTGTCAGCAAAGCCAATCTCAGCAGGAATGCTCTGAAGACACCTGGTATCGACCATCTTGTCACTGGAAGCGCGGATGCCAGCCGAACTGAAGTAACACAATTGCGACTTGCGTCGAAAAACAGGAAGATCCAGTGCAGCATCAACTTCTATTCGATAAACCACGTTGCGCCGCTGTGTCGGCTGAATGACAGGGAACAGCAGATCAAGCTTTGCATGAAAGGATGGGTATTCGTTGGAGAGGACATAGTTGAGCCGTTGGGCCTTGAAAGGCTGCTGGCCCTGAGCCAAGACTTCGGTCACCCCAGCCAGCGGAGTTGCCAATAAGGAAAGAGCTGCAATGGCAGGCAGGAAAGACGCAACATGACGCAGAACAAAGGAGCTCATGACTAGAAGCGGAACGTGGCTTTCAGAACAAGACCAAACACGCCCAAGCTGGCGCCATTGCTGGTCGGGAGCGCGGCATCGGTCCAGGTTGTTCCCGCCTGCGTCAGCTGTCCACGCGGTCGCGGTAACCAGAACAGGGCGGGAGTCAGAGCGATGGCATCGGTGACCTGAATCTTGTACCAGGCTTCGAAGAGCCAGCTGGAGTCATAGGCCCCACTCTGACCGGTTCTGTTGGTGAAGCTGGTCAGAAATTTGGGCTGGGCGATCCCCAATCCAAAATTATTGCCCTTGTCCAGCACATCTTTCCACTCCATCGCCAGCATCCACGACTGTGACTGAGCAGACAGGAAAGGGCTAGCCGCATAGGGGCCAGACACGTTGTAGACGTTCTGATTGAAACCCCAACCGACTGAAAAGGCAGGGATCCAATCAGAGATCGAGGTTGGGTCCCAATAGCCACTAAGGCCAAAAGAATTCACCGAACCATTGAGACCGCTTCTGTTTGCTGGCCAGGTCTGCGCCGACAGCGGTGTGATGATTTCATCCTGGCGTGCGCCGGCCTGGTTGTAGGTGTACACGCCAGCGACGCTCCAGTTACGCCCCACATAGCCGAGCTGCAGGGATGCAGCAGCACGACTCGCATCAGTGAAAAGCCCTCCAGCAGATGGATCGCCCTGAGCTGCCTCGGAGGCCACATAAACCGCACTCACGACCCAGTACTGACGCTTGTTGCCCGGCTGCTTCCAGTTGAAACCAAGCCCGGCACCCTTGACATCGCTATAGGCACCCACAGCACCGGCGTAATCGAAGGCGCTAAGAATGCGCTCACTCGAGCCATATAGCGCAGGCCAGACACCCAACATGTCCTTCTGGGTCAGGCGGGGGCCAAACACCACCGTGAACCCCGATCCAAGCGGTGTACGGTAAAAAAGTTTGTCCAGCGTCAGGATGTTGTTGCGGCAATCTCCAACCAATTGCCGATCGACAGAGCAGAAAGGAGAAACCCCATCCACTCGCACCATCGGTGTGACCAGATTGCCGCGCAAGCCGGAAAAGGCACCGTTACCGGCCCGCAGACGGGTTCGCAGCAGGTCTTTACCCGAGAAAGATGTGTCCAGGTTGAGCTGCAGGTCGTAGCTCAGAGTGACAGCATCCTGCAACGGGAGAGTCTGCGGCGAGCGAAAAGGACGACCCGAGCGGTAGGTGTTGTTGGGACCGATCTGGTTTCCGTAGTAGCCAAGTCCCCCCAGATACCAACGTGCCAGACCACGGAGGCGCGTCGTCGGCGAAAAGCGTGTCACTTCCAGCTGGCCAATGGCGCGCTCCAAGGAGTCCGCCCTGCCCTTCAGTGACTCCAGTTCGGCGGCCAGCTCCTGCACCAGACGCCGCTGCAGATCGGTGACAGGTCCTGCCGCGCGATCCAGACAAGCCTTGAGCGCCGCAGCCACTGCAAAGCGACTGGCACTGGCGTCGCGCTCCTGCGTTGAGGGCAGCGCTGCTGAAAAGCTGACGCAACCGTGCTGACCCAGGAGCTGACGGGCCATCGCCTCAAGGGTGGCCTGGGGAAGCGCAACAGCCTGCTGTTCTGCCTCGACAGGATCCGGCAGTGACCAGCCAGGTTGCATCCAAAAGCCGCCGATTACCAATGGCAATGCCAGCAAAGCGCGTCCGGCCACAGGCAACCCAACAACCAACCATTATCGGGCGAAGTAAACCACAAGTCGCTGTAGAACGCGAGTCGAATACTCGGATAAGCGGTCAAATCAGGGTGGGGCAACCCAGTCCGAACCGCGTAGCACAATTCGAGAAAGGGACTACTATCTGGCGTGAATCAAAGAACATCGACCAGGGTGTCCGGGATTTTGGGGAAAAGGGGACCAGTCGCACTGGGGTTGACCTGTTGTGTTGCACTTGCCTCTGCGGAGATGTCCCCGTACGCCTGGGCCATGCCCAGACCGCCAAGGGTTGAGCCCAATGGCGGTCTGATGTTTCAAAGCCAGGGGGAGGGAGCGCCCAACACTTTCACGGGCTATCTGTTTGCGCCCTTAAGCCAGGGCCAGCTTGGAGAGGTGCTGTTTATTGATGTGGCTGCCAACCTCAATCTTGGCGGCGCTCTCGCCCAGCAGACCAACGTCAATGCCGGTGCAAGCACACGCCTGGGGTACCGCTGGTTGAGCAGCGACCAACGTTGGATCTACGGCTTCAATGCTGGTGTTGATACACGGCAGGCCTACAGCCAATACGCCTTTCAAGCCGGTGTTGGAGCGGAAGCTCTCAACCGCCATGTCGAATTGCGGGGCAATGGCTACATCCCATTTTCGAACCAGGCTGAGCGCTATGCCGCGGGTTGGACCAACGCCTACCTGATCAACAACCAGTTGATCCTCGATGGCTGGTACCGATACATCGTCTCGTTGGGCGGCGTCAACCTTGAAGCCGGCATCCCGCTGAAGCGCTGGGGCAAAGACTCGCTCTGGCTCTACGGGGCCTACTACTACCTGGGGGGCAACTACGTCAGTGGCAGTTCCGGGGTGCGGGGGCGTGCCGAGGTGCGGGTTGGCAGCCAGCTCTCGCTTGGGGCCACCCTCTCCTACGACAACATTTTCCAGCTTCAGGCCACCGGATACCTGCGCTACGGAGCCAAACCGACCGCCGGCAACCCCGGTGACGCCATCGCCGAAGCCGAGCGCAACTTCCTTGCACTGCGGGGCCTACCGATGCAACGAGAGAGCGAAATCCGCATGGTTGGCGCCCAACAGAACCTCCCCGGCAGCGTGGCGACCAATCCTGGCAACGGCGGAGCTGCCTGGGTGGTGCGTTGTACGGGGAACACCAACAGCAGCTTCACTGTGAACTGCGGGTATCCCACCCTGGATGCACTCATCGCTGCAGCAACTGCCAACGACGTACTGCTCATTGGCGGCGGTGCGGCGTCCGACCTTGCGGGCCGGCCGCTGGAAAACGGCAGACCGACCCTGAGGCTGGCTGTCGGCACCCAACTGGGCGGAAGTGGGGCAGCCCCCACCCTGGCGACACAATTCGGCGCTGCCAATCTGACACCGATCTTTGGCACCACCGTTGGCGCTCAGCCCAGCTTCAGCAACGGCGTCATCAGCATCGGCAGCAACACCACGATCAGCGGCTTCAGTTTCACCAACACCTCCATCACCAACTACAGCACCAGCAATGTGCTGATTGCCAACAACACCTTTGTCGGTAGCTACACCGACAACCCGACCATTCTGGCAACAGCGGAAGATTTTGGCAACATTAACGTCTCAGCCAATGCTCTGCCGGCAATCCAGTTGAATGGCGTTGACAATTTGATCATTGCGAACAACACCTTCACCTACCCTCAGGTGCAGGCCTATGCCTCACAAACTGCCCCCCTCACGACTGCACCAGGAAGCGCCACGATACCGGTTTGCAACCAGAACGACTACTTTAGTAATGGCAATCAGCGCCCGGCAGGCGACCGAGGCAACCAAAGCGGGCTCTGCCTCAGTGGCAATGCCATTCGCCTGAACAACAGCACCGACGTTGCGATCACTGGCAATGTTGCTACGGGCGCTTTGGATGAAGCCTTCCGAATCAACAACCCATCGGGCGATCTATTAATCAACAGAAATACCATCTCCGAAATGCGCATGGGTCCAGACAGCAACATCGGCTCAGCGATCATCATCGGCCAGAATCAAGGAACATCAACGGTTCGCATTGAAGACAATTTCATCTTCACCAATTCAGCTGGAGTCTATCCAATTGTGACAGCTCTCGACCCGGACGGAAAGCAAACGGTGAACCCAGTTACAGCCGGCAGACTCGCCAAGAACGCCATGGATCCGATCGAAATCGGACTTTGCCGTGGCACGCAGAGTTTCCCCCGGGCCTTTGACCTTTACGCCAGCGCGAGTTTCTCGGGCAACTGCTCCAGTGCATCGACCATGCGCGTCACAATCGCCAACAACAATATCGACCTCGGCTCCATCAAGCAATCTGCGACCAGCAACGTCAGACAAGATGGGGACGGGATTGACTTGAACATCGGAGCTGGAAGCCTGATAAATGCGATAATTTCCGGCAACAACCTCATATCCTTAGGCAACCAAGAAAACTCGGTTGGCGACAACGGTCTCACCTTCGACATCCGCGACAACTCAAACGTCAATCTGTCGATCTACCGAAACACCATCAACCATACAGGCGATTCCGCAATTGGCTTCAGCATGCAGAACTCATCGCTCCCCAACCTGCCGGGCTCCTCAACGATTTGGATTAACGCCAACAGCTACGGACCAAACAACCCGCTCAACGTCTTAATCGATATTGCGAACAACATCAGCCAGCCAGCATCCAACTTCTTTGTGACCATTGACAACTTTGCGCCCAATAACAAAGATGCGGTCGACAAAAAGAACTACAACCCAGGCACCACGTATCCAAATCTCTACGTCAACGGCTCTCTTTATCAAGGACCTTATGCGCCTTGATTCACATCAGTCTCGTGGACACCTTCACGACCATTCTTACCCTTACAAATAACCCCTGAACAGGAAGTCTGGGATGCATCACAGGACAGTGCGAACGACAGCTCTGGTTGCCATTCTCGGCCTGACAACACACACGGCCGGTTTTGATCCAGCGCTCGCATTCAGCGCTAGCCCTAAGCAGCATGTTTCCAAGAGAACAAACGGGAAAATCTGGGAACTTCGCATCCTGCACACCTCCGATCAGGAAGCGGGCAAAAAGGCACTGCTGGACATCCCTGGCATGGTTGCGGTGATGGATCAGCTGGACAAGCTGCCCTACCCCAACACGCTCAAGCTCACCTCGGGAGATCTGTTCATCGCCGGGCCGTTCATGAACGCCAGCCAGGTGCTCTACAGCAATCCAGAACGCTACGCCAAGCTCAAGCCCCATCAACGCAGCATGGAGCCATTGGCCCTGCTGCCGGGCATCGCCGACATCATCATCAACAACAACCTCGGCTGGCAGGCCGCCGTGATTGGCAATCATGAATTTGATGGCATCACCCAGCGCAATGGTGTGCTGAACGCGGGTAATTTCTTTGAGTTGATCAGTGCCAATCCTGGCATCCTTAATTACGACGGCAAGGGCGTTGGTAGCGATGCCAAGGCCTACACCAGTCCAGGGTCCGGAATCGGACCAAAGGGTTACGGAGGGGCCGCCTTTCCCTACCTCTCGGTCAACATTGACTTCAAGTCGTTCAAAGCGAATCAGCAGGGGCAGTCGATCTTCGAGGCCTACGGACTGAACGATGCCACCGCCTCTCCCCAAGCGCCAAGGCCGAACACGCTTGCTCGCTCGACGGTGATTCCGCTCGGCGGCAGCAGGGTCGGCGTGATCGGTGCGACCACACCGTTTCTGCCCGACATTGTCGGTGGACTGGGGCCAGCCAATCTGATTGCGGGCACCTACCGCTCCAAAGAGAGTTCAGCTGCTGAGCAGGCTGCTGTGCTGCGGCCCCTGATCGCCAAGGAAGTGGCCGCATTGGAGCGGCAGGGCGTCAACAAAATTGTGCTGCTGACCCATCTGCAGGATTCGGCCATTGAGGAGGAACTCACTCAGCAGTTGGTGAATCAGGGCATCCCTGTCGATGTGGTGATCGGCGGTGGCTCGCACAAGTTGATGGGTCCGGCCGATGGCGCCGCCAAAGGGATGTTGCGAGGTCTTGATCAGAGCTCCGTGATCGACCCGGCTGCCAAGGCAGCGCAGCAGGTGAGACCTGCCCTGATTCCCTACCCGATCGCCATCAAAAACAGCAGCGGCAGCGCTCAGATCCTGTATGTGAATGGAGGGTCCAACTATGAATACCTCAATCAACTGATCGTGCGTTTTGATCCGCAAGGCAGAATCATTGACTACGACAAAATCAACAGCCGCCCCTGGCGCACTGATGGTGCAGGCGTGAGCGTGATGTTAAAGCAGCCACAGTGGAGCACACTGAGCGTCAATCAACAGAACCGGAACATCAAAGCCCATGTGCTGAGGACAACCACGAACCCTGGGTATCGCAACGCCATTCAAACGCTCAATGCCGTCGAAAATTACATCAACAGCCTCGACAGTGTTCAGTATGGCCTGTCAGGCGTCTGGCTCAACGGCAACAATGCCGATGTGCGCTCACGCGAAACCAACCTTGGCAATCTGGTTACTGACGCGCTGCTCTGGTACGGCCAGCAACTGCAGAAGAACAATCCGGATCTTGCCGAGATCGGCTCCATCGACGTTGCCTTCATCAATGGCGGTGGGATCCGCGACATGATCGGCACCGAGCAAGTGATGCCCGATGACACGGTGCATCGCAACCCGCCTGAAGCCAATCCAGAACTCGGCAAACAATCCGGTGAAATCTCCAAGCTCGATGTGCTCAACAGCCTGCGCTTCGACAACAGCATCACCGTCGCCGCGATTTCAGTCGCCCAGCTCAAGCGCAGCGCCGAAGCCATGGTGGGCGAAGCGCGCCATGGGGGTTTCGGGCAGATCTCTGGCTTCCGGTTTCGCTACGACCCCAGCCGCCCCAGGGGCGAGCGCGTGATCGACATGGACCTGACGCGGCCCAAGCTGCTGAGCGATGGCCGGGTCGATGGCCGCAGCCAGCAACAGACCGTGGTGCGCCCGCTAGTGCGCAACGGCAAGCCACTCAACCCAGACGAGACGCTGGGGCTGGTGACCATCACCTATCTGGCTGAGGGCGGCGATGGCCAGGCAGCTGCCCAGCTGAGCCAGCACCTGAACCACGTGCACTGGATCGGAGTGGCTGGTGATGGCCCCCATTGGAGCCGGCTTGGGCGACCGCTGCCGTCCCTGCTACCCCTGGCGCAGGCCCCGACGACAATCAGCGGCGGCGTGACGCAGCGTCAGCTGGGCTTCGGCTCCTACCGTGATGCCCTGGGCGCCTATCTGGCAGCCAACCACGGCAACGAGGGCCCGGCCAATCCCTTGCTGGCCGCCGACAGCCTCAGCGATCCCGCCGCGAAGCCCACCCGCATCATCAAGGTGACGCCGCAAACGCCGTGACCCCATTGCGACAGCTTCTCAGGCTCTGGCCCAGGCAGATCGGCAACCAGTGCCTGCTCATGCTTGGCGCCGGAGCTTTGCTGGGTTGGTTTGCGCCCGCTCACGTGCAGTGGCTGCAGCCGCTGGCCACGGTGTTTCTGCAGGCCTCGCAGATCGTGGTGATGCCCTTTCTAATCTGCGAGCTGATCGTGGGCTTCGGCAGGCTCACACCCGGCTCACTGGGACAGCTGGCCCGCCGGGGTGGCTTGATCCTGCTGGCACTGTGGCTGGCTGCTTCGGTGCTGGTGATAGCGCTGCCGCAGTTCTTACCACCACTGGTCACATCAGAGTTTTATCACGCGGGGCTGTTTGAAGTGCAGCAGCCCAGAGATCTGCTTGCCACCTATTTGCCCGACAGCATCTTCACCGCCCTGGCCGATGACAACTTTCCGGCCGTGGTGCTGTTCAGCTGTGTGCTGGGCATCCTGCTGCAGGGGCTAGAGGATCGCGATCAGCTGCTGCGCCCCCTGGCGGTGATGCGCGATGTCTTCAAGCGACTGAACAAACTTGTCGTTCGCTTGATCCCTTTTGGCATCTTTGCCCTGATCGCCATCAATGTGGCTCGCTTTGACGGCGGCCAGCTGATCCGGATTCAGGGCTTCTTTGTCCTCTGTCTGATCAGTTTTGTGGTGCTGACGCTGCTTGGCACCGCGTCGATTCTTTACCTGACCCCATTGCCGCTGCACACCCTCTGGCAGATCGTCAAGGGGCCGCTGGCACTCACCGCCAGCAGCGCCAATCTGCTGATCGCCCTGCCCATGCTGGTGAGCAACCTGCAGGAGCAGCTCCCGGCCGCACTCGAGCTCGACGCCAGTGATCGCCAGGTGCAGGAGATGGGCGAGGAGCTGGCACCGCTGGTGTCGCTCGGTTTCTCGCTACCCACCCTGGGGCAGGTGGCCAGTCTGATGTTCATCCCCTTCAGCGCCTGGTATGTGGACCGAAGCCTGGATCCGCAGACCACCGCTCAGATGCTGCTGGGCGCGATTCCCGCAACGGTCTCCGGTCTCAAGGCCGTCGTCAAGCAGGAACTGATCAACCTCGGGCTACCGCTGGATCTCCAACAACTCGTCTACATCAATGGCGAGTGGCTCTACCGCTTTGACAAAGTGCTGGGTCTTGAGGGCTTGGTGGTCCTGGCGGTGTTGGCCTATGCCCTGGGGGTGGGAAGCTGGAGACCGTTGCCGCTGCGGGCGCTGGGCAGCCTGGCCGCCGCGGTGGCCATCACCGGAGCGCTTGGCTGGGGCAGTCGCCTCAGCCTGGCTGCAGCGCTTGCTGGCAGGTATCACAATGACGACCGTCTACTGGCACTAAGCAGCACTCGCACCGGGCAAAAGCCCCTGGAGCGCACCACCCCTTGGCCGCCCGAACCTGTGAATCTCAAGGCCATCCAGAGCCGGGGTGTGCTGCGGGTTGGGCTTCAGGATGACGCTCTGCCCTGGGCCTATCGCAATGCCAGCGGCAATCTCGTGGGTTTCGATGTCGACCTGCTCAAGAGCCTGGCCAAGAACCTCGGGGTTCAGTTGGAGCTGCGCCTGGGAACGCTGAAAAGCTTGGAAGCGGAGTTGAACCGCAACCAGCTCGACCTGGTAGCCGGCGGGATCCAGAACACACCCAACCGCGCGATTCACCATGAGCTGAGCCGCAGCTATCAGTCTGTCAACCTCGCCCTGGTGGTAGCCGATGCCAGGGTGCGCGAGCTGCAGGGCGGCGAGCAGGCGGCCGTGGCCCGCCCGATTACCCTGGCGGTGGAAGACGACAGCCTGATCAGCTACGGGCTCGAGGCACAGATCGCCAAGAGCCTGGGCGATCAGCGCCAGCGTGCCCGGGTGACCCTGGTACCGATCGAATCGAGCCAGGTCTTCTTCAGCCCCGAAGGTCAACGGCGCTTTGACGGCTTGCTGGTGCCAGCCGAAGCAGGGGCCGGCCTGGCGGTGCTGCACCCGCAGACCAGCCTGATCACCCCCTTTGGCCGCGAGCTCAGCTCCGAACTGGTGTGGATGGTGGGCGGCCGGGATTCCGGGTTCCGGCGCTATCTCAATGGTTGGCTCACACGGGAGATCTCGCTGGGGCGCATCCAGGAGCTGTTCAAGTACTGGATTCTGCTGAAACCCTGACTGCTCAGAAGCCAGCCGGAAGTCAGACAGCAGGCCTGCTCACCCAATCGGCAGCGTTGAGCAGGGGGAACAGGGCATCCTCCTTTTCGACCGCGTCGAGCCAGCCTTCGGGCAGCGGCGTGTTGTTGTTGATGGCGTCCATCAGGCGCCAGAAGCGATCGAGATGGCGCTCGATCCGTTCCTTGGCCAGATCGGTGGTGGTGCCGGCCCGAAGAATGAAGCTCCAGTCGGAACTTTGGGCCAGCAACAGCTCGCGGCCCGCCTGCGTGAGCAGCGCACGCTGGGCGGCACTGCCGACGCCGCGGTTGACGCGGCGCACCATGGCCGCCGAGGCCCGCTGCCACTCGATCACCACCCAGGCATTGCTGTCGTTGAGCCAGTAGTCGTGGTAGCCGCCCTGGCCCCAGCTGCTGGGTGACGGCCGGCAGACCTGCAAGGGCTGATCCTCGGCCAGCACGGCTCGCAGGTGGGTGAAGCTGACCCCAAGAGAAGGCCCCTGACGGAACAGCTCGGCCAGAAACTGCGGTCCCTCGTACCACCAGTGGCCGAACAGCTCGGCATCAAAGGGGGCCACCAACAGCGGCGTGCGATCCATGACGCCCGAGAGATGCTGCAGCTCCACGCTGCGCCCCTTGAGGTAGTCGCCGGCATCAGCGATCACCTGGGCGCGGGCCGTCCCGGGCTCATAGGGCTGCTTCTGCTCGAGCGAGGCCGCCTGGGCCGTGACCCGGTGCAACTTGAGGCCCAGTGGCCTGCGGCTGGTGATGCCCACCTGGCTGAGCAGTTCTTCGCCCAGATCCCAACCCAGATCGCGATGAAATTCGCGGTAGCTGCCATGGCCGGGATAACCATCACGGGCGCTCCAGACCGGCAGGGTCGAGGTGCTGTCACGGCCAAAGAACGCCACCCCTGCCGGCGAGCAGATCGGTGCATAGACGCCAAAGCGAGGCCTGGGCATGGCGTGCAGCAGGCCATGGCCGTCCAGTACCGAATAGCGCAGACCGCTGGTGAGCAGTTGCTGATCGAGATCCTCGTAATACGCACACTCGGGCAGCCAAATGCCGAGCGGGCGCTCACCAAGCTGGCGCTCGTGCTCGCGCACGGCGGTGAGCAGCTGGGCCCGCACCGCTTCGGGGGTGTGGCGCAGCAGCGGCAGGTAACCGTGGGTCGCGCCGCAGGTGATCAGATCCAGCACGCCCTGTTGCTGCAGCCGGCCAAACCGCGCAATCACCTGGCCAGCAGTGCTCTGCCATTGCTGCAGGGTGCGCTTGAGCTGAGCGGCCAGATCACTGGCCGCTTCAGCCAGCTCGGGCGGTGCATGCTGCAGCAGCTGCAATCGGCGCTCCAGCCATGGGGCGAAGCCGGCGTTCAAGGCGCCATCGCTCAGCAGCGACAGCAGGGTGGGCGACAGGCCCAGGGTGAGCCTGGGCGCCTGGGCTGGGTCAGCCGCCGCGGCCTCCAACATGGCCAGCAGGGGCAGGTAGCACTCCTGCAGGGCCTGGAAATACCAGTCCTCCTCGAGCGAGCCTGGCTCCGCTGAGCGCACGTAAGGAAGGTGCGCATGCAAGACCAAGGCCAGTTCACCCGCGGCCATGGCATCAGCTCAGTTCATCAATCTTAAGGCTAAAACCTCAGAAGGCAGACCCCAGCCCCCGATCCGTGTTCAAGGCGCTGTGAGGGGATGGGTGGCCGCCATTAACAGGTCGACAGGACATGTAACAACTCTCGTTTCGATCCGAACGGGATGAGATTGCTCACTACTATTCCATTTGTAAGGCGCGCGATTCTTAACAAATCATGAACCATCGCAGAACAATTCTGAAATGGATGGTGGGCATGCCTGTCCTCTGCACGTTGAGTGCAGTCAGCACAGGACTGGCTGGACGTGCCGACCAGGGCAAGCGGTCAAGCCGAACACCGGGGAGCGTCAACACCTCGGAGGAGGCCGCAACACTGGTACTTAGCCTTGCAAGCTTGGCGGCTGAAGCAGGAACTTTCGGAGTCGGAGGGGCTTTGATCGAAAATAAAACGGGAAGAATTATTAAAACAATGCGCAACAATGTTGTGCAACGACTTGACAACAATGCCGGCATTAATTCCGGAAAACTTTACACGTTTGATCCAACAGCGCATGGCGAAAGGCAATTGGTTAGCTGGTATTTTGAAAACGTCAAAGCATTAGATCTTCCGCCCCCTCATGAATTAACTGTCATTACTTCGTTAGACCCGTGCTCAATGTGTGCCGGCTCGCTTCTGGCCGCTGGCTTTAATGTTGCCATAGTCGCTGACGATGAATATGCCGGAACCAACTGGAATAAGCAAACAGATTTCAGGCGCTATCCAGGAAAAATAGCATCAGGCCTGGCTGCAAAATTCGGCTACTATGCAATCTCCGGCATACGCGGCTATTCAGGAGCGCCACAGATTATCTTCAATCGCCTAAAGATTGCGTCAGAGACAGCAAGAAAATGCGAAACAACTTTCACTAGAAGCGTCGACTCTGTAAGAAGCCGAAGCAGCGCATCAGGCCTTCCACCAAGTCGACTCAAAGACCCCTTTCTACTGCCAGAGAATTCGCCATTGAAGCAGCAATGGAAAACGAAATTCAAGCACGCATTCATGCTCAAATTAGAAAATTATAGACAGCCCACAACGAAGCTTAGGAACATTCTTGAAGCAGAGCTCAAGTCAGCAAAAAATGCAAAAAATGCTGTCGCATTAATTGATAATTTTGGCAATCTGCTAGGACTCGAAACAGACCATTTTGAAACAAGTCCAATCGACACAGCTTTCATGCGTTTAACACAAAATTACGCCAAAACTCGTTTCCAGCTGATGAACCATGAGGACACCGCCGAGCTGCTGGAACAACACATGACATCTCCGCGCTATGGAACATTTGTGTTCCTCTATGCACAGGATCCAGATGATGCACTTACATTAAAAGATTTGGGCGCCTATGGCTCCACTATGGAAGGGGTTATTCCGGTCAATGAGCCGAGCAATTTTCAATTTTTTCTTCCACCCCAAAAAGGCTCCGTTGCCGGCCTCAAACAATTGATTTCCACCATGCCACCCTTCTACAGAGAGTTGGTCAACATCAACCCCCAACAAGTCAAATCCTAGACATCCCACTCCCCAACCATTGGGCCACCCATGGAGCAAAGCACATCGCTTTTCGGTACGCTTGGCGGAGCCATGGAAGTGCACACCCGTCCTGCGGATGCAGCTGGCCCCTAGAATGGGCCTAACTCATACTTGCTCCGCATAAGGGCGCCTGAATCCAGCCATGGCCCGAGATCCCGGCCGCGTTCTGATCTTTGACACCACCCTGCGGGACGGGGAGCAATCCCCAGGTGCCAGCCTTAACCTGGAGGAGAAGCTCGCCATCGCCCAGCAGCTGGCGCGCCTGGGTGTGGACATCATCGAGGCTGGCTTCCCCTTTGCCAGCCCCGGCGATTTCAACGCGGTGCAGCGCATTGCCGCCAGCGTCGGAACCCCCGAGGGGCCGACCATCTGCGGCCTGGCCCGGGCCGCGGCCGGCGACATCAAGGCCTGCGCCGATGCGGTGGCCCCAGCTGCCAACCGCCGCATCCACACCTTCATCGCCACCAGCGACATTCACCTCGAGCACAAACTGCGCAAGAGCCGCGCCGAGGTGCTGGCGATCACCGCCGAGATGGTGGCCTATGCCCGCTCGTTGGTGGACGACGTCGAATTCAGCTGCGAAGACGCCGGCCGCAGCGACCCTGAGTTCATGTACGAGGTGATCGAGGCGGCGATCCAAGCCGGCGCCACCACGGTCAACATTCCCGACACGGTGGGCTACGCCACCCCGGCCGAGTTCGGCGAGCTGATCGCCGGCATCAACGCCCACGTGCCCAACATCGATCAGGCGGTGATCTCGGTGCACGGCCACAACGACCTGGGCCTGGCGGTGGCCAACTTCCTCGAAGCGGTCAAGAACGGCGCCCGCCAGCTCGAATGCACGATCAACGGCATCGGCGAGCGGGCCGGTAACGCCTCGCTCGAGGAGCTGGTGATGGCCCTGCATGTGCGCCGCAGCTACTTCAACCCGTTTCTGGGGCGGCCGGCCGAGAGCCCAGAGCCCCTCACCGGCGTGCGCACCGAAGAGATCACCAAGACCTCGCGCCTGGTGAGCAACCTCACCGGCATGGCCGTGCAGCCCAACAAAGCAATCGTGGGCGCCAATGCCTTTGCCCACGAAAGCGGCATCCACCAGGACGGGGTGCTCAAGAACCGCCTCACCTACGAGATCATCGACGCCCGCACCGTGGGCCTGGCCGACAACCGCATCTCCTTGGGCAAGCTGAGCGGCCGCAGCGCCTTTCGGGCGCGGCTCGAGGAGCTGGGCTATCAGCTCGAGCGCGACGACCTCGACGATGCCTTTGCCCGCTTCAAGGAGCTGGCCGACCGCAAGCGCGAGATCAGTGACCGCGATCTCGAGGCGATCGTCAGCGAGCAGGTGCAGCAGGCCGACGAGCCCCGCTACAGCCTCAAGAGCGTGCAGGTGAGCTGCGGCACCGGCCTGCAGCCCACCGCCACGATCACCCTGATCAACACCGACGGCGCCGAACTGACCGAAGCGGCGATCGGCACCGGCCCGGTGGATGCGGTGTGCCAGGCCCTCAACCATCTGGCCCAGGTGCCGAATGAACTGGTGGAGTTCAGCG
>Ga0194133_10004954_pt1 | contig 17295 bp, 15 predicted proteins | sample TA2KigOf40mmetaG_FD_155448 | JGI IMG/M metagenome (GOLD analysis project Ga0194133, IMG submission 155448) | Freshwater microbial communities from Lake Tanganyika, Tanzania - TA2015055 Kigoma Offshore 40m | ecosystem: Environmental > Aquatic > Freshwater > Lake | place: Tanzania: Lake... | reverse complement strand
GCGGTGGCGGGGATCGGGTGGCTGTGGACCGGTTGGCAGCTGCGCCGACGGGTTGGGGATCTGGTCCGGGTGGCGGCCCGCCGGGCCCAGCTGATGCCGGTATCGGGACGGAATCCACAGCCGTGAATATCGTCGGCAGGATCCTCAGCTACTACCGGCCTTTTGCGGGAAGAATCTTTGGCGCATTTGTTCTGCTGGGAATCGCCACGGGTCTGAACCTGCTCAAGCCGTGGCCGCTCAAGTACGTGGTCGACGGGGTTTTGTCCTCGCCGCAGGGGGGCATCGTCCTGCCTTTTCTTTCGGGCACCTGGTCGTTTCCCGCCGCCTTGGCCCTGACCTGCGGTGCGCTCATTGGCATCCATCTGCTCTGGGGAGCGGTGAACCTGGCGCAGACCTACGCCTTAATTGAGATCGGGCTGAAGGCGTTGTTGCGGGTGCGGACGGAACTGTACGCTTACCTGCAGTCGTTGCCCTTGCGGTTTCACGATGCGCGGCGCAGCACGGACTCCAGTTTCCGGGTGGCCTACGACGCCCAAGCCATCCAGACCTATTTCAACCGCGGCTTTGCCACCATTCTCGGGTCGGTCCTCACCTTGGTCGGAACGTTTGTGGTGATGTTTCGGATGAGTCCCAAGCTGGCATTTTTGTCCCTGGCGGTGGTCCCGTTCCTCATGATGGCGATTGCGCGGTTTGCCGGCCGGATCCGTCGGGAAACGACGGCGCTGCAAGCGCAGGAGAGTGATGTGTTGGCGCGGGCGAACGAAGGGCTTTCCAGTATCCGCGTGGTGCACGCCTTTGGCCGGGAGTCGCACGAGGTGGATCTGTTTCGTCGGGAAGCCCGGGAATCGCTGGAAGCGAACCTGCGGCTCTCGATGACCAACGTGGCGAGCACGCTGGTGGTGGGAACGTTGTTGGCGGCGGGCACGGCGGCTTTGCTCTATGCGGGGGCAGGGGAGGTGGCGGCCGGAAGAATGACTTTGGGTGACTTGTTGGTGTTCTTGGCCTACCTCGGGATGCTTTATGCGCCGTTGGAGCAGTTGAGCTACACGGCGTGGTCGATGGAGGGAGCGGCGGGGGCGGCGCAGCGGGTGTTTGAGGTTTTGGATACCCCCGACGAAGTGCCGGATCCGGCCAAGCCGGAAAAACTTCCGGCCGGAGCGGGAGCCATTGAGTTTCGCGGCGTCGGGTTTCGCTATCCGCGCGGCGACGAGGTGCTGCACGGGCTGAATTTCACGATCGCTCCCGGGGAGTCGGTCGCGATCGTCGGTGGCACGGGCGCCGGCAAGACCACGCTCATGTCCCTGCTGCCGAGATTTTATGACCCTAGCGAAGGTTCCATCCGTTTTCATGGGATCGAGCTGCGTCAACTCGCCAAAAAGGATCTTCGTTCGCGGCAAGCGCTGGTTTTGCAAGAGACGGTGTTGCTGAACGGGAGCATTCGGGAAAACATCGCCTACGGTCGTCCTGGCGCATCGTTCCGGGAGATTCAGAAAGCAGCCGAGGAGGCGCAGGCGGACGGTTTCATTCGTCAATTGCCGCAGGGGTATGACACCCAGGTGGGGGAGCGGGGGGTGATGGTGAGCGGAGGACAGAGGCAGCGGATCGGGATTGCCCGGGCCTTTTTACGGGACGCGCCGATCCTGTTGTTGGATGAGCCGACGAGCGCGTTGGACGCGGCGACGGAGAAGGAGTTGCTGGATGTTCTGGGCAAGCTAATGAGCCGGCCGACAACGCTCCTCGTGACTCACCGGTTACATGCGGCCCACCGGGCCGATCGGATTCTAGTGCTGGAGCAGGGTAGGCTAGTGGAAGAAGGAAAAGGTGAGGATCTGTTGGCCCGAAAAGGCGCCTACTGGCGCCTTTGGCAATCCGCCCAAGGCTGAATGCGTATTCGTGTTACAATTGTAACACGAATACGTTCAGCCGGGTGCGCTAGGGGGATTACCGCGGGGATTTTTCGAAACGGTTGAAGACTTCGGCGGCGTTGGTTTCCGTTAAGTCAAGGCGGTTGGTCTGGTTTTTCGTCACCGGGATCTCCAGAAGCCAGTAGGCAATCGCGTAGCGGCTTTTGTACTGCCCATAGAGGGCGTACTTGCCGGGCGCGACGTTGGCAAAATTGAATTCTCCATTGGTGCCGGTTTTGGTCCGGTAGGTGGCTGCGTTGGCCGCCGCCTGGCCCAGCGCCTTGAGATCGAGATTTTTATACCCATCGGCAAAATCGATGCGCACGCCCACGGGGTTTTCTTCCCCATCCGGACTGCGGGTGACCGAGAGGCCGTCCGTCCGCCAAGTTTCCATCCGCAATCGTCGAATTTCCGGGACCAGGTTAGTGGGGGCTAGGACCAGGTCCATCCCACCGAGATCGGATCGGTAGGAGGCGTTTTTCAGCTGAATGGTGGCACGGCCGGCCACCACCCCAGCGGCGGGATCTTGGGCTGGCAAAACCAGAGGGAGCAAAAGGAGAGCTGCCGCCAGCTTGCCAAAGAGGGGGAGTGGACGAATCTTAGAAGGATGGAGAGTCACCTAGACCCAATTTACCCCAGACGAAGGGAAGGGAAAAGCGGACGATGAAAGAGCCCCGCTACCGAAAGCTGGCCGACCTCCTGACGGGGTACTCCACCGCATTAAAAAAAGGGGACCGGGTGTGGATCGATGCCTCAGAAATCCCCGAGGAGTTTGTAGTCGAACTGATCCGTTCCGTACGGGCCCGAGGGGCCGATCCCTTTGTCCATCTGCATGCCGGCCAGGTTTCGCGGGAGCTGGGCCGCGGGTTCAATGAGAAGGCCTTGCGTTTCAGCCTGCGGCACGATCTGCGGAAGATGAGAGAGATGCAGGCTTATATCGCGCTGCGGGGATCGCAGAACGCCTTTGAGTCGAGTGATGTGCCGGCGAACAAGCAGAAACTGGCCGGAAAAATCCTGCGACCCATTTCCGACCGGCGGATCAACCACACCCGCTGGGTGGTGTTGCGGTGGCCGACGCCGGCGATGGCCCAGGCGGCCGGCATGAGCACGGAGGCTTTCGAGGACCTTTTCTTTCAGGTCTGCACGTTGGATTACCGGAAACTGGCGACCGCCGCCCGGCCTCTTGAAAAACTCATGCGGAGGACGGACCGTGTGCACATCACGGGTCCGGGCACCGATCTCCGCTTTTCCATTAAGGGGATCGGCATCATCCCGTGCGTGGGAGAACGAAATATTCCCGATGGAGAAGTGTTCACGGCTCCCTTGAAGGAAAGCGTGGAGGGGCAGGTGACCTTCAACGCGCCGGCGGTCTACCGGGGTATCCCTTTTGACAACGTCCGGCTGAAATTTTCCAAGGGCAAGATTGTGGAGGCCAAGGCCGGGGACAAGAGCCGTCAGTTGGAGGAGATTTTCGACAGTGATGCCGGGGCCCGCTACGTCGGCGAGTTCTCCCTCGGACTCAATCCCTATTTGCACCGCCCGATTCGGGATATTCTTTTCGACGAGAAAATTGCCGGCTCCTTCCATTTCACGCCCGGTCAGGCCTACGAAGAGGCGGACAACGGGAACCGGTCGCAGGTGCACTGGGATCTGGTCTGCCTGCAGGACCGGGCCCACGGGGGAGGAAGGATCTTCTTTGACGGAAAACTGATCCGGGAGGACGGCCGCTTTGTCACTCGAGAACTGGCCGGCTTGAATCCAGAGAAGCTGGCCCGGGTGTTGCCGTCATGAACGTCCGCCAAACCTTGATGGAGTTGGCGGAACAGTCGGGCGCCAAGGACCTGCCGACCTGCGAGCAGGCGGTGGTGGCAGCGGCCACGGACCAGCGCTCGATGGTGAACGCGCTGTTGGACACCGGGCAGCTGGATGAGAAGGTGTTTGCCCAAAAGTTGGGGGAAACCTTGGGCCTGCCTGTGTGGGCCGGGGATATTCCCCCGATTCCGGCACCCTTACGGGAAAAGTTCCCGGCGCGGATCGCCTTGCGACACCGGCTTCTTCCGGTCACCCCGGCGGAGGGGGAGCCGTTGCCGGTGCTGGGTTTCGACCCATTCGACCATCTGGGTCGACAGGCGCTGGCGGGATTTTGGGACGGCCAAACCCGGTGGATGTTGGCGCCGCGCCGTGCGGTTTTGGACGGACTTCGTGCCGGGTACGGGGTTGGGGCCGAAACTTTTGACGAAATCCTGGAGGGGCGGGGAGATCTGCCCCCGCCCAGCGACTTGGAACAGGAGACCACGATTCTCGATGCCGATGATTCCGAGGCCTCGGTCATCAAATTCGTCAACCAAATCATCCGGGAAGCCTTGCAGGAGAGGGCGACGGATATCCATATCGAACCGCTGGAGGATGATCTCCAGGTCCGCTACCGAATTGACGGGGTGCTGCGCAACATCCCGGTGCCGCCGCGCATCAAGCTGTTCCAGGCATCCCTGATTTCCCGCATCAAGATCATGGCCCATCTCGACATCGCGGAACGCCGACTGCCCCAGGACGGGCGCATCAACCTCGAGTTCGAAGGCCGGCCCATCGACGTTCGCGTGGCCACGATTCCCTCCGTCACCGGTGAATCGATCAGTCTGCGTCTGCTCGGCCAGCAACGCTTCGATTTTGCCCAGTTGGGTCTTAGCCCGGTCAACGAGCAGAAGGTGCGGAGCCTTCTGGCCCTGCCCAACGGGATCGTGCTCATCACCGGTCCGACGGGATCGGGAAAATCCACCACTCTTTACACCTTTCTCGCCTCCCTGAATTCCAAGGACCGCCGCATTGTCACCATCGAGGATCCCGTGGAGAACAAGATTCCTGGCGTGGTTCAGATCGCGGTGAAACCGGAAATCAACCTCACCTTTGCAGCCGGTCTGCGAAGCATTTTGCGGGGAGACCCCAATGTCGTGATGGTCGGGGAGATGCGTGACGTGGAGACCACTGAGATCGCAATCCGGGCCGCCCTGACGGGGCACCTGGTGTTCTCCACCCTACACACCAACGATGCGATCGGCGGCATCACACGGCTGGTGGATATGGGCATCGAGCCGTTCCTGGTAGGATCCTCGGTTCGGGCTTTTCTGGCCCAACGTCTGGTGCGGGTGTTGTGCCCGTGGTGCTGCGAGAAGGGGGCTTACTCCGAAGAGTACCTACGGGAAATCGGCATCCCGCCGGAACAGGCGGCGACGGCCCATCGGGCGGTGGGGTGTGACCGCTGCCGGCAAACCGGCTATCAGGGCCGGCGTGCCATTTATGAAATTTGCCTCGTGACGCCTCAGATGCAGGAAATGATCACCCGGCGGGAGGCCAATTCCTCGCTCAAAGAGCTGGCCCGGTCCCAGGGTATGCGCAGCCTGCGGGAGGACGGCTGGGAAAAAGTAGCGGAGGGAACCACCACGATCGAGGAGGTGGTGCGCGTGACCGCGACCGAGGCGGCAAAAACCTTCCCCAACTGAGATGCCGGCGTTTACCTACGAAGCCATCGTTCCAGGGGGCGGGCGGACCCGCGGAACCCTCGAAGCCAAAAGCCGGCAGGAAGCGTTGGCGCAGTTGAGTCGGCAAAGGCTCCAGCCCATCCGTTTGCAGCAGGAAGGTGCGGGCACCTCTGCCGTCTCCGGGCAGAACGCCCCTGCCTCGGCGGCGCCGGCAGAGCGGCAAATGAGCGAAGCGCAGATCATCTCCTTCACCGAGGAGTTGGGAGACCTGCTTGATGCGGGCCTCCAGCTGGAAGGCGCCCTGAAGATGATGGAACAACGATCCGAGGCCTCCGCCCTCAAGGCGGTCGCGGAAAGCCTGCGCACCCAGGTTCGGGAGGGGGTGAGCCTCTCGCGGGCACTAAAAACCGCATCCGGGAGCTTTTCCGACCTTTACTGTAACCTAGTTTCCGCAGGTGAAGTGAGTGGCGCCCTTGGTTCAATCCTGCAGCGCCAGGTGATTTATTTGAAAAAGCTGAGCGATCTGAAGGCCCGCGTCATCCAGGCGCTGATTTATCCGATGTTTGTAACCGTCGCCGGAATTCTCCTGATGGTTCTTTTCGTGGTGGTGTTGGTGCCGCAACTGGAAATGCTGTTTAAAACCCAAAAGCCTCCCCTGATCACCCAGCTGCTCTTGTGGACCAGCCGCTTTCTCGTGCAGTGGGGTTGGCTGGTTCTGGCCGTTCTGGCGCTCGGAGGAATTGGTTTCTGGCAGGCGATCCAGCGGCCGGCCGGTCGGCTTTGGTGGGATCAGGCCCGCGTTAGGATTCCCGTGGCGGGACCGGTGCTGGAGGCGGCGTTTTACGCCCAGTTTAGCCAGACGCTGGCCAACCTGTTGGGCAACGGGGTCACCTTATTGCAGGCGATGCAACTGGTTTCCCGCGCCACCCCCAACACCTTTTTCCGGGTCCGGCTGGAAAAGGCCTCGGACCAGATCTCCGAGGGCTACTCGCTCAGCCGTGCCCTGCGCCAAGTGGGCGGATTCGCCGACACCTTTCTGGATCTGGTCGCGGTGGGTGAACAAACCGGCGAGCTGGCGAAGGCCCTGGACAAGGCCGGGGCCCGGTATGAGAAAGAAATGGATCGCCGGATCCAGAAAATCACCGCCCTCATCCAACCGGTGATCATCGTGATCATCGCGCTGGTGGTGGGGGCGGTCGTGTATTCCATCATCACCAGCATCTTCGACGCGATGTCCGGGATGCGAAAAAGCCTTTAATAAGTTGTCCCCGCTGCTTGGGCGGTTGTTCACGCGCGGCGTGAGCAAAGCGGGGCCTTGCCCGGCACTTTGCGGACAAGCCCTGCCAAGCTGGAGCCATGAAAAGGGGAAAGCCATTCTGGCGCCGCTGGTCGGCTGCCGCCGGATTTTTCTGGCTCGTTTTCCTGTTGCCAGCGGAGGCTCCTCCCAGTGCGGCCATTCCCTCCGCTTACTGGGATCCCGGATTTTCGGGGGCTTTTCCGGCCTGGTTTGGCCCGGTCCAATCCTTCGCCACGGCCCAAACCACGCTTTGGCGTGCCTCGTTGCGTCCGCCTCCGGGACCCGCGCGTTTGGCGGCCACCCTGGTTTTTGAGGAAACCGCCCATGGGGTGGCCCGATTGATTTGGCAGGGCCCGGGTCGCTCCGTGGTCCTGTGTCCCAACCTGTTTGAGGGGGCCGCCCCGGTGCACCAACGCACGTTGCTCATCGATCGTCAGACGCTGGGAGGAGCCGGCCAGCTGGTGGTGGAGTCTTCCGGCGCCAAACCGGTGTTGCTACGTGCGGAATTTTCCTGGGTGGAGCCGCTGGTTTTGGCGGCCTCCGGCTGGACTCCCCCCGGTCTTTATCTGGCTCCTTCCGGCAAGATTTTTCCCTCCGAGGAGCTGGAGGGGCAGGGGGCCGCTTCCCCTCTGGACGTGAGCCGGAACGGGGTGGTGGATGCGGTTTTGGATCCCGGACCCGTGGCATGCCTCCCGAACACTCCGGTGCGGTTTCTTTCCAGCATGTCCTTGGCCCCATCCCATGGGCGCGTCCAGGCGCGCGTGGCGGGATTAAGGCCCGGCGAGGAGCCGGAAATCTGGGTCAATGGTTGGCGTCTGCCGGCGGTCGCGGTCGAAGTTCCCGGCCTGGAGGATCCGGGATACCATCCGGTTCCCACGGCCCAAGGTCCCGGTCTTGCCTACGGGGGATGGCGGACTGCGGTGGCCGCCGTCCCGCCTGGCTGGCTGCGAGGTGGCGAAAACCAAATCGAATGGATGTCACCCGGGGGGGCACCCGGGATGACCTTGCGAAACATCCGGCTCCAGGTCAGTTATGACTCCATGGTCGAGCCGGCCTCCGCCGCGCCGCCAAAGGCCCCACCCCCCGCTCCCGCCACCTCCTTCCCGACTGCTGCGGTTCCGGCAGCCACACCCCCCAAACTTCGTCTGGGGTTGTCTTCGCCGACTGGCGGGTTAAACTTGCGATCAGAATGATCCGTCGTCTGCCCATTCGGAATAACGGTTCCGCCGGTTTCACCCTCATTGAAATCATGCTGGTGGTGGGGATCATCACCGTCCTCATGGGTTCCGCCATCTATATGCTCACCGGCAATCTGGAGTTCGCCAAGGAGCAGCGGGCGCGTGGCGATATCCAGGCCCTCACCACCCAGACCCGGCTTTTTGAAATGAAAAACGGCGGGGTGTTGCCTTCGGCGGGGGACGCGCAAGCCAAGCTCAAGTCCAGCGGGTTGATCGCTGACATCATCAAGGACCCTTGGGGAAACGATTATAAAATGTCCATGGGGGGCCCCAAGGGTTTCCAGTGGTCATCCGCCGGACCGGACCGCCAAGCCGGGACGGCCGATGACATCAAATAAGCGCTTCCGCCAAGGGCGGGTGACCGCCGGCGGTTTCACGCTCGTTGAAATCGTTTTGGTTATCGCCATCGGAACGGTTTTTTTTGGTGGGGCGGCCTTGTTGCTGACCCATCAGGCCGGGGACAAGGATCTGACCGAAGCAAGAAAGCAACTGCAGCAGGTGGCGCGGGATGCCCGGGTGGCCGCCCTCTCCCAAGGTGCCAAGCAAATCGTGATTCTGAACGCCGATGGGGTGGACGGGGGGGCTTTTCCCGGCGGGGTGGAAATGGACCTGATCACGCCCCGCGATCTGGCGGCGGGACTGAAGGGCTGGGGCCGGCCCTTGGATTACCGTTGGACCTTCACCGGCGGAGGTTTGGTGGAACCGATCCGCGTGCGCCTTCGGAAGGGTGCAGGCGTCGAGCAGTTTTCCTTCAGCGCCCTCACGGGAGAAACCACCACGGAGGCGCCCGACACCCGATGAAGGACATAAGCCGCTCCTTTACCCTGATCGAAGTGATGCTGGCCGTGGCCATCTTCGCCTTCGCAGCGGTGGGGGCCACCGTCAGCCTCAACAATATCCTGTCAATCACCTCGGAGGCCACCAAGGTCAACCAGCAACGGCAGGCCGTGGAATCTTTGGCGGCTAAGATCCTGGCCTCTTCGAACAATCTGCAACCCACGGAGTTTGTGCAGGAGCCTTGGCCGCTGACGACCAATTGGACTCTCTGGAAGTCCCTTCAGCCCATCACGCCTCCCATCGAGCTAACCCAGCCCAACGCGACCAATGCCACTCGTCTTATTTCGGGGTGGTGGGTGGTCACCGTCCGCGCCCAGCAAGGCAAACAAATCGTTGATTCCGTCTCCTTTTTGGTTTGGCCGGACCGATGAAAACCGCCCGCCTCTTTTCCCCCGCCGGCTTTACCCTCATTGAGGTTTCCCTGGGCATGGCCATCCTAACCCTGATTTTCGCCGTGATCTTCCAGCTGGTCCAATATTCAGTGCTGGGAGCGGAGGCGGCTGGACAGATCAGCATTCGGAACCGGGAGGTCACCGGTCTGATGGCGCTGGTGCGCCAAACCTGCCTGGATCTTTCCCCCAAGTCCCAGCTGGTGTTGATGCCCCGCGAGGGAAAGGGATACGACCTGGTCATTTCCAACGCGCCCAGCCTGATCCTGCCGGCCGACTACCGGGGCGTTCGCGTCGCGGAATTTCAGATGATCAAAAATGACCGGGGGAGCCAGGATCTTTGGCTGACGGAAACCACGTTGGAAAAGAACCGGCGGGGTGGGCTCGGCTCGGCTGAACCTCCCAACCGCTTTGTTCTCCTTCGCGATGTGGGGACCCTGGAGTGGCTCGCCTGGGATACGCGAGACCGCAAAAGCAAAACCGAGTGGATGGAGAGCAACAAACCCGGGCTTCTGCAGCTCAAGATGAGCCGACGGGAGGGAAATCGTGTGCGCAAGGACGAGGCCTGGTTTTGGATCCCCACCGGGATGGGCCCCAATGGGCAAGTTCCCCGCGACCCCTTCAAGTTGGCTGTTCCCGGCGCGACCAACACCAACCCGAGCACCTCCACCAACCCGACCAACCCCGCCAATCCTGGGATGAGCTTCACGAGCCCTCCGTTGGGGGTGCCCAAGCCATGAGATGCAGGGGAAGCCGGGGGGTCGCCCTGGTCGTGGTGCTTTGGGCCGTCGGACTGATTTCCAGCGCCCTTCTTGGCCTCAGCCTCATGTTTCAGGCCCAGTTGGATCAGGAAGTGGCGGCTCTCCAAAACGCCCGGGCCATGTTGGTGGCAGAGTCCGGCATCCAGATGTGCCTACACCGGGAGTTGGCGCCCGAGGATGTCGAGGAGGCCTCTCGGTTGCTGACCCAACGGTTGCGCTCGGGCTGGAGGGTTCCGGTGGAGTTTCGGGTCGACTTGCAAAGCCTTCGGCAGGAAGAAGGAATGCTGAACCTGAATTATTGGCTGTCCGATCCGCAGCGGGAAAAACAGGCCCAGGCGATCCTGCAAAATCTTTTTGCCGGCTGGGGGGTGAATTTGGATACCTCCGTCCGGGTGATTGATTCCTTGTTGGACTGGGTGGATCCGGATGACTTTGTCCGCTCCCAGGGAGCCGAGGCGGAGGATTATCTGGAAAAAAAAATGGGTCGGCCCCGCAACGGTCCCCTGGAAAGCCTCGACGAACTTGAAAATGTGCTCGGCTGGAAGGAGCTGGCGGAGGAGGCCCGGAACGGACCCAAGGGAGTCAATTGGCGGAGTAAATTCACAGTCTATGGCACCGGCAAGCTTTCCCTGAAGTCGGCGGACCAGGATCTGATCGAGGCGGTGCTCGGAATGCCGCCCGACTCGGCCAAAAATTTCATCAGCGCCCGGCCGGGCCCCGACATGCGTTTGGGGACCCGGGATGATGTCGTCAATCCCAGCCTGCTCCAGGGGGTTCCGGAGGTGGTCAGGCAGGAGCGCACCTCAGAGGGGGAAACTGATTTTTGGCGGGTCTCCTCGACGGGCAAGGTGGGTGAAGTTAAAAGAACCCTCGTGGCCTTGCTGTCCCGCAATCCCCCGCAAGTCATGGCCCGGTGGCTGGAGGAGAACAAGCCTTGAAACTGTTTGGCAAGGGAACCAACGGATCTTCCCGCGGAAAAAAGGTTGCGGAATCCGCCGCCGGCCCGGGGGTGCTTTTCCCCGGGCCAGAGGGTTGGGAACTTTGGAGCGGCCCCCCCGGCCAACCTGTCTGTGCGGGGCCGGTGGATGAGCCGCGGAAACTGCGGCCGGCGGCCGGTTGCCTCATGAGCCTTCCGTCCCATTCTTTCTTTTCCGTGCCGCTCTGGGTGCCGGTGGTGGAGGAAAGTCCTGCCCGGGAGCAAACCCAAATCAAACTGGAAATGAAAGGAATGCTCGGCCCCAACCCGGACACCGCTGTCTGGAATTTTGAGGCGGTTCGCCGCGAACAGCAGCCGCCGACGCCCGAAGGGGAGGTGGTCACCCGGCAGTTGGAGGCCACCGCCGTCCTTGCCTCACCGTTCGAGGAAAAGTGGTTGGTGGAGGAAGCCGCCCGTTACGAACCTTCCGGTCGGCTGCTGGCGTCGCCGGAACCCGGATCCTCGGCCGTCCTGCGGCGCGAATTGGGGCGATGGGTCGCCGATTTTTATGTCGAGGGAAAATGGCTCCACACCCAGCCTCTGCTGGCCGCGCAACTGGACGCCTCCGCAGCCGTGGAGTTGCTGGCCACCGTGGCCCAGTTGGAGGGCGAGGGAGTGTTGACCGGGCCGGCCGGTTGGCGGGTCCGGGATCCGGCGCCGGTGGTTGGGGAGGATTTCCGCCGGATTTTGGGCGCACCCGTCCGGTTGGAAGACCGGGTACCGCCCCGGTCCCCCGATTCCGCCTGGAATCTCCCCCCCATGGCGTTGACGGAACTCCGCGCGCAGCGCGCCCAGGGCACCCGCCGAAAACAATGGATCGGAACCGGGTTGGTGGCTTACGGGGCCGTGGCGCTGCTTTTGGCGGGCTGGTTTGCGTGGCCGCTGGTCCGCCTGAAGCTTGCCCGAGCGGAGTTGAACAAAATTTCCGAGGAGGCCGGACGAATTCGGCAGACCGCCATGCTCTGGCGGGAAGCCGGCAGCTGCTTTGACTCCCGCCGCAACGCGCTGGAACTGCTTTGGCAGGTTTCCCGTCCCCTGATTGAGGGGGAGCCCGCCAAAATTGAGGGCGTTCGCCTGACCCTCTTTGATCTCAACAACCGGCGTCTTCTTCTTCAGGGCGAAGGCAAGGACCTGGAGGTGGTGGAGAAATATTTCACTTGGCTGAAAGCCGATGCCGCCCTGGCCCTTTTCCAGTGGAAAAATCCCCAGCCGCGGCTTTTGCCCAACGGCAACGCCCAATTCCAGGCGGAAGGGGAATTACCGGGCATGGTCGAACCAGAACCGGAAGGAGGGGAAAATGCGGACCTTAACGCGCCATGAGAAAAAACTGACCTTTTTCCTGGTCGCCGCCGTGGCGGTGGGGTTCCATCTCATCGTACTGAAGTTGGTTTTGGACCTGGATCGGGGCCATCGGCGCAGCCTCACCCAGACGCAGGAGGAGCTGCTGGAAGCCCGCGGGTGGATCGAACAAAGGGAGGTCTGGAACCCGCGGGCTGCCTGGCTCGAAAAAAACTTTCTTCCCGCCCCAACCGACAATCCCGCGCCGGCCCTGCAAAAGGCCGCCCAATCCGCCGCCCAAGGCGCCGGCTTAAAAATCGACGAGCAAGATCTTCGGCCGCCCCGCAACGGCAATTGGAGTCGCCTGTACGCCAACAAGATGAGACTGAGCGGAAGCCTGGAACAGTTTCTTAAATGGCTGGTGGCCGTCTATCAGCCCAGGCAGGGGATTGCGGTGACCGCCCTCACCCTGAAGATCGGGCCGGAGCCGCCCAAAATGGTGGGGGAAGCCGAGGTGGGGCAGTTCTTTAAGCCCAACAATCCATGAGCAAGTTTTTCACATCCTGGCTGGGTCCGTTGCTGGCCTTGTCCCTTCCGGTTTTAGGCTCTGAGGAAGTGAATCCTGCCACTCCCACCCCCAGCCTTCCCGCGACAACCGCAAAGGAAGCAGACTTGCCCGGTCCTTTGGTTGCGGATCGTTATGCCGCTTTGGGAAAAAAATCCCCCTTCACCCTGGCTTCGGCTAGCCAGGAAAATGCGGATTTCGCCAAGGATCTCGTTTTGGCGGGCTATGTGCTGATCGATTCCAAGGACTTTGTGATGGTCGCCAACCGCAGTCGGCCGGAGCGCATTCTGGTCGGCAGCTCCCCATCTCCCTCAGCCCAGGGCATGGTGCTGGTGAAGATCGAGCGGGACCCTTCCGGCGATGCCACCAAAATGCAGGCACGGATCCGCAAAGGAACCGAGGAGGCTACCCTCAAGTATGAGGCGGCCTCCACGGCTGCTCCTACGACCCCGGTCCCCGCACAGCCGGGAGCCCCCGGACAGCCGCCCAGCCTTGGCCAACCGCCGGCCGCACCGGTTCCCGGGCAACCCGGCCAGAAAAACGCTCCCGTCATCCGCCGGCGCGTGGTTCCAATTCCCACCCCGACACGATGAAACCTTTGCTGATGGCGCTGGGGGTTTTTGCGGCGGCTTTCCCCGTAGCCGGACAAACACCTGAGACCGGTGTTCCCCCGCCGATTCCCCAAGAAGACACCGTCGCTCCTGACATGATCCAGTTTCCGAACAATCCTGTGTCTGATTTCCTGCTGGTATATGAAAGATTGAAAAAGGTGGTTCTGATCAAGGACGCTTCGTTATTGGCCGGGGGCCCCAACCTCAGCCTTAGCCTCAACGGCCCAGTGAAGACGGAAGATGCCATCAACTTCATTGAATCAACCCTCCTGCTGAATGGATATGCTTTGATTGCGGTGGACAACCCCAATCGTTCCCCGCTGGCGTTGGAAACGCCCCAGCTCCCCCAAGAAAAACCTTGGGCCATCAAGGTCATCAACACCCTCGGGGGAAAAAATCCGCGAAGCGAAGGGGTCTATCTTGCCCAGAGACCCGAGGATGTTCCAACCGGCGAGGTCATCGCCTCGTTTGTGATGCAACTGGATCACCTGTCCGCGGCGGAGGCTGTCCCGATCTTCGAGCAGTTCATCACGCTGCATCCCTACGGCAGCCTTGTGCCGGTGCCGCTTTCCAACCAGGTATTGATCACGGAGAACTCGACCTTGATCCGTCGCCTGATGGAGGTGAAAGCCCTCGTGGATCTTCCCCGCGATGTGGAGAGAGAATTCGTCATTTTGGAGCAGGCTAATGCAGACCGGGTCGTGGAGCTGATCACCCAAATTTTGGAGAAACGCGCGGAAAACCGCGTTTCCGGGGAAACCGTGCGAGCGGTGACGGGGCAACCGGCCCAGCCCCCGGGAGTGCCGGCCCTGCCCACGAGTCCCGGAGGTGCGGGTGGGGGCACCAGTTCCTCCGTGGGAGACATCCAGCTGATTGCCGACACTCGCACGAACCGCATCCTGGTGATTGCCGACAAGGCCAGCCTGGAATTCATCAAGACCTTGATCCACGAATTCGATGTCCCGGTGGACATCGGCACCCCGTATGTCCAGCTCCTTAACTACGTGGCGGCCGCGGACATGCTGCCGGTTTTGGCCGACATTCTGAAGGAGGAGGGGGAAGAGGGGGGTGATACTGGGGGTGGAGCCGGGGGTGCCAACCGCACCACCACGGGGGGAATCGGCGCGGGGGGTGGCAGTAATCAGGGTGGCGAGGGAGGGGTTGGCGGGGCTGGGGAGTTGGGGTCTCTCCAAGAGCCTGGCGAGGAGCAGGCCGCGGAGTCCATCATCGTGGGCAAGACCCGGCTGATTGCGGACAACCGGGCCAACGCCATCCTGGTCATTGGCCAGCCAGAGGCCCGGGACAAAGTAAAATCAATCTTGGACAAACTAGATAAAAGACCCTTGCAAGTGTACCTATCCACAGTCATTGGAGATTTGTCGGTCAGCAATAACGATGAATTTGCCGTCAACATCCTGCAAAAATACATCGGTGGTCGCCAAACCGGTACTGCCAGTGTGTCAGGTGGTAAACCCTTCATTTCCGGCACCAAAGTGGTCTACGGGACCAATGTGGATGGAGATCCCACCGAGCAGACCCAGGCGGGTATCACGCCCATTTCGCCAGCTGCGGCCACGATGTCGCAAATGTCGCAGGTGGCGGTGGGTGCCTTGCCCGGCATGCAAATTGCCACCTTTATTCTTGGCTCCATTGACCTGTATATCAATGCCCTGACTTCGACTTCCCGCTTTCGCATTGCTTCCCGTCCCTCGGTCTTCACCGCCAACAACAAAAAGGCGGTGATCTTTAACGGCCGCAAAATTGCGGTGCCGACCAGCACGGTGACCACCTTGGGTGCGGGAGGCAGCGCCAACACCACCTCGGGCTCGCAACAGTCCAACATCCAGTACCAGGATGTCGTCCTGAAAATCGAGGTGGTGCCGCTGATCAACAGTGCCCGCGAGATCACCCTGCAAATCATCCAAACCAACGACAATGTCATCCCGGGGGCCGGCACCCAGATCGGCGGCGGGGTCAGCGTACCCGAAATTGCCACGCAGGAATTGACCACCACCGTGACGGTTCCCGATCGCGCCACCATTCTGCTGGGCGGGCTGATTACCCAACGGGACACCAAGACCACGGAGGGGGTGCCCTTTGTTTCCGCCATCCCCCTGGTGGGAAATCTCTTTAAATCCACCGCTGACGCCACCGATCGGCAGGAACTGGTCGTCATGATTCAGCCCTCCGTCGTGCAGGACATTCCGGAAATGCGGGAGATCAGCAAGACCGAGCGGGATTTGACCGGCTTCTCTTCCAAAGAACTGTCCCCGCTCAGCATGAAGGTCGGGTCCAAAACTTCCGCCCAGGCCGTGCTGCCTCTTTCCTCCCCCGAAGAACTGCCCGAGCCTCCCTCCCAGGAATAAAACCTGTTCCCAAGGGTGCACTCCCCTCGGGTTGACTCCTTAACCGGTTTCTAGGACGCTGGCTGACATTAGTTTTTCTACTTCATGAACATCCACGAGTACCAAGCCCGCGATCTGCTTTCTTCCGCCGGGGTGGCCGTTCCCCGTGGGGCGGTGGCGCGTACGCCTGAAGAGGCCGAATCCATCGCCCGGTCGCTTCCTTGCAACAGCTTTGTGGTGAAGGCCCAGGTCCATGCCGGGGGCCGCGGAAAAGGCACCTTTAAGGACGGCTTCAAATCGGGGGTTCACCTGGTCAAAACGCCGGCCCAGGTCCGCGATGTGGCCGCCCGGATGCTCGGCAATCAGCTGATCACCCACCAGACCGGGCCGGAAGGAAAGCCCGTCCACGCCGTTCTGGTGGGAGAGTCCACCGAGATCGCCCGGGAACTCTACCTCGCCATTACCCTTGACCGCGTCTTCAACTGCCCCGTGCTCATTGCCAGTCGGGAAGGGGGTGTGGAGATCGAGACCGTCGCGGAAAAAAATCCCGCGGCCATTCTGCGGGAAAAGATCGATCCTGGGCTGGGCCTCCAGCCCTATGAAGCCCGCAAAGCGAGCATCTTCCTCGGTTTTCCTTCCACAGGCCTGCGCGCCCCTTGCCGACTGATCCATGCCGTCTATCGGCTTTTTCTGGAAAAGGACTGCTCCCAGGTGGAGATCAACCCGCTCGCCGTCACCAAGGGCGGCGATGTGGTGGCCCTCGATGCGAAGCTCAATTTCGACGACAACGCCCTCTTCCGCCACAAGGAGATCGAGTCCCTTCGCGACGCCGCCCAGGAGGACCCGCGTGATCTGGCCGCCGCCGAGCATCACCTGAACTATATCGGGCTGGATGGCAACATCGGCTGCATGGTCAACGGTGCCGGCTTGGCCATGGCCACGATGGATCTTCTGCAGGCGGCTGGCGGCCGACCCGCCAACTTCCTCGACGTGGGTGGCGGCGCCTCGGAGCAGCAGATCACCGCTGCCTTTAAACTTCTCCAGACGGACTCCCAAGTTCGGGTCATCTTCATCAATATTTTTGGCGGGATCTTGAAGTGTGATGTGCTGGCCCACGGCATCGTGGCGGCCTGCCGCGCCGCCGCTCCCCGCGTTCCCGTGATTGTTCGGCTCCAAGGCACCAACGTGGAGGAGGGCCGGAAAGTTTTGCGGGAGTCTGGCCTTAAGCTGACTGCGGCCGAGGGACTGATGGAAGCCGCGCAAAAAGCCGTGGCCGCGGCAGGAGGGAAATAAGATGTCCGTCCTCGTCGACGCCAACACCCGCCTGCTTGTTCAGGGGATCACCGGCAAGACCGGATCGTTCCACGCCAAGGCCTGTCTGGAATACGGCACCCGTGTGGTGGCCGGTGTGACGCCAGCCCGGGGCGGCGAGAAGTTTGAGGATAAGATCCCGATTTACGACACCGTGGCCGAGGCCGTCCACGCCACCCACGCTAACGCCTCCATGATCTTTGTCCCGCCGGAGTTCGCCGGGGACGCGATCCTCGAGGCAGCCGATGCCGGCATTCAGCTCATCGTGACGATCACCGAGGGTATTCCCGTTCTCGACATGATGCGG
>Ga0194133_10004953_pt1 | contig 17297 bp, 15 predicted proteins | sample TA2KigOf40mmetaG_FD_155448 | JGI IMG/M metagenome (GOLD analysis project Ga0194133, IMG submission 155448) | Freshwater microbial communities from Lake Tanganyika, Tanzania - TA2015055 Kigoma Offshore 40m | ecosystem: Environmental > Aquatic > Freshwater > Lake | place: Tanzania: Lake... | reverse complement strand
ATTAAAGTATGTGAGATGGGTTTTCACCTGGATTCCAAACAAGTCATTTCTCAAATACAGGATATTTTTAATGCAAATGTTCACTTTATTCACATTTCCTTTAAAAGTCATTTCAAATTAGACATGGTAAATCAAGTTGAGGAGATCAACCGTCAAGAAATAAGACAAATGATTATTTGAGGGAGAGGAGGTTTATATAAAACTAGCCAACCGGGGCCCAGCACTGCACGGGAAAAATAAAATGAGAATATGTCACCCATCTGGACATTTTTTGTAAAGCAAAGGTATTTCTTTGATCTGTTTAGGTCATGGAGTACCCTGGAGTCAGGAGGTCAGGTTGGTGGGACTTTACTTTTGTAAAGAACCTTACCCGAGTTGGTGTGGAGGTTTGTGCAAAATTGGGGGGGGGGAGATTGGTACATGAAAGAGGGACAGGTACAAACAGTCTTTTATATATATACTAGCCAACTGGCCCCCTGCGCTGCCCAGGAAATTAACTAAACATTATAAGGGTACCCAACTGGACATTTTACGTTACACAAAGTTTTTAGAGTTTGGGGTACCCCAGGGTCCAGTGGTCGAGTTGGTGGGATCATGTTGTATTAAGAACCTTCCCTGAGTTGGTGGGGAGGTCTGTGCAAAACTTGGTGGAGATTGGTTCGGCGGTTCGGGCGTGAAAAGGGGACATAGGTAGGTTCAACTAATGATCTTTCATATAACGGACGGTTCACCTACAATGGTTCGCCCAATGTCTGTTGGTCTAATGGACTGTTCGCCTACTATGACTGTTCGCCAAACAATCCATTCCTTACCTAACCTAACCAATGTATGTTTGCCACTTCTTAACCCTGCCAGGCATGTTTCCCCCTTCCTATCCTTATGGGTTATTAGGGAGTAGGAAATGCCAACATTTGGCGTCTTTGTCATTTGGCAAACTGACATAGTAGGCAAACCGTCCATTAGACGAACAGACATTAGGCGAACTGACATTGTAAGTAAACTGACATTAGGCAAACCGTCATTAGGCGAATCAACATTTTCCCATATACAGGCATGAAGTCATAAGCTAAGTTCTGATTTTTATCCCTGTGTTACAGCTAAGGGTTCTAAAATGGAATAACTATTCACATGTAGAAGTCTAACAAATTTTGGGGGTCACCAAGGTCTAAGGCATCTGACTGTGAACTAAGATCTATGGTTGAGGGTTCAGTCCCCAGCCATGCCAGCTTGGACTGCAAAAAAAATCATTAAGGCAAAGGTAATAGTAATCTGCAGTGATTCTAGTTAAGGTGATTACCATGAGCAATCATTGATTGAGTCATTACTGCACCAGATTATTACTATTACTTATCTCAATAAAGAGCTATTTTTGCTTCCCTCTAAATACAAAGGATGATGGTAAAATTTTACTAAAACAAGGGTTGATAACTGTTAAATTTTTTAGATGTGTTATGCATATGGATTTGTATTCCAGCTACAAAAAATCCAAGAACATTTACTTTATAAAGTCATGGCATATCTGCCTGGGAACCAGAAGAACTGGAGTTCAAACCCCTTTTGACCCTGGGCTGCCACAAAAAATACTATATGATTTCATGCCAGGATCATACTGAAACATAAAACTAATTAACTTTTCTTTTTTTCAAAACTTTTCTCGCTTTGATTGATCGATCCTTCATCATATTTTCTCCATCGTCATAATCTTCATTGTTGTCCTGTTGGAAGATTTTTTCATGTTTTTATTATCAAAATATTTTGTGCAAACTTAAAAACCACCTTTTCCCCATCTTCATTTTGATTTTGATTTTCTTCCTCATAATAATCTTCCTCGATTGCTTGACCCTCATCGTCTGTTTCTCCAAAGTCATCGCCCAGAGGTTTCAAGGGTTTCGTCATGTTCAATGCATCACATTTACTGAACTCATCTACATCCAAATCAAAATTGAATCTTAGGTATTTAATGGAATGGATAATGCTTATAAGACTACCAGATTTTCCATCTGCACATGCTTCTTGGAATGGTCCATGGCATACCCTGATCCTCTTTTTACAACTCCTTCCACAAATGTCCGGACAAGCCTTTGGAATCCAATCACTCCAGACAGACCAACCCCAACCCACGTGGCTCTGATCCTCAATAATTTCATCTAAATCAGTGGCAATCGTTGTGTCATCTGAATGGATAAAAAGCATTTTAAGATTTGTCAATTTAAAAAATATATATTTTTTTTATTATTTTACTCGAATTTTCATCACTCAATTCAGGCAAGGAAATTTTCTTCAAATCCAACAATTTGTCACAATAATTAGGATAAAATAAACTGTTGGTCGTTTTCAAATGAATGCAATCTTGTATGGTTTGAGTCTCAGATGCTGGTGAATAGAACAACCAACAATGGCAAAACTAAAATGCAATAGTTTTTTTAAGTGTTGGTTTTAAAAAAATCCCATTATTTGCTTACCTCCAAATATGAATACAAAAGAAGGAATAAAACAGATTCGGACGATTTTGTCATTTTCTTCTATTAATGGTTCATTCTTATATCCTTTGACATTCACTACAAACTGTGATGAGTTGAAGTGCTTTACAAAGGCCAACTTCAAACTGAATGCAAATGGCTGATGAATAACAAAAGAAAATTTTATGCTTTGTGAATTTTTACAAAAGAAAATCCCTAAAAATTAATCATCGTCATTACAATCATGGAAAAGATTTTTAAAGAAAGGTTTTCCAAAGTTAAAATTTTCACAAAATTCTTCAATTTAATGTTTGATTATAAACATTTTAGAATTTTGTTCCATTAAAATCTTTTGTTTTATCATGATTGAGTTGAAAAAAAGTCCAGGCATTCACAGAAAAAATGAAAAGATGTTATCTTTTTTTCAAGGTCGATTCAAGGTAATTCTGTCGACCTGATTTTTAAAATGGTCCTTTTATCGCAAAAATTAATTACATGAATAAAAAACACAAACATAAACTGCAAGTATTTATTGGTGTTCACATCTCAGATAGTGTTGGCCATGTTTCCAAGGCCTAGATTTAGGCTACAGTTCAGGTGATGCTTTATGAAGGTCTCAAGAAATCACAGCGTAAAAATATTTTCAGGATGGAAGATACCACATTTCATGACCTTTCAAACCCAAAATGGTTAGTCAAATCGGTCATCTCGGAAAATTTTACAATTCAACGTCTGATTTGTCTGATGTAAGTTTGCCTTGGCGGTAAAGTCTTTGAATTGTTTGAACTTCGAAGTGTTTTCGAAAAGATGAAATTGGAGATGAGGATTGTTGGATGAAATATTCTTATTGGCACATCTCTTGGTAGAACGACCACTTGAGCCTAAAAATATTTAAAATTGTTTGCGAAAAAAGCATTTTTGGTGAAAATAATCAGAAAACCAAAATGAAACTTGAATGTAAAATGGGAAGTATATAATTAAAAACCTTTTAAAATTAAAAGTACCTGGTTTGCAGAAACTATAAAGAGAGGAAACAGGATGGAAAATACACAGCCAGAGATTACGATACTTGAAGAAAAGCTGTAAAAAGATTTTTATTACAGCTTACACTAATCTTAAATTGCTGGGTTTTTTTAAATTACCTGGTAAAGACTGCTAGTGGAAGGCCAAATCCCAAAAAGTATGGCCAATGGTTTTCAATTATTGCCAATCGCTTGTGAAGCTCAAATCCCTAAAAGCAAGGAAAATTGATTAATATTTTAATGAAAAAAGGGTTTCATTCGGTAAGATTTATACAAAGATACGCAAAATTAATATTTATCTTACCTGATTATACCATTTGTATTCAAAGCAATATAAAGCATGAAGTAGACACATGTGAACCAAATGAACGAGCTATTAACAGGAAAATTTAGCTTTTGTTTATGAAAAATCCCCAATATATTGTCAATTACCTGACCTAAGCTTCCCAAAGGAATCAAATAAGAACAAGCAATACCCTGAAATAATCAAATCCTTGAATGGATGATTGAAAAGGAAATTACCTCCAAGAACAACAGTACAGAGTGTGGAAATTTACATACAGATTGTCTAAATTGATACCTGAAAAAGAAATACTACTTCGATGACAATAGAGAAAATTGTATCAGCAACGCTTAGAGACAAGGAACTCATAGCACGAGGGCGACCTAAAAAGTGGGTTTCTAAAAAATTCTTTAGGACGTTTACTTTTGCTAATTATATTTACCCGAAGCTGATTTTTTAAAAGCAACATCTGCTATGTCTGCAAACCTAAATATTATAAATGAATCTGAAGTCGATTAAGTTGTTCAAATTATTTTTAAACATTTATAACTCACCAAATTGCATTGACGATTTTTGACATGAGATAAATTGGTAGAACCCACAGAGTTGTAAAGATTAGATTGAGCAAGGGATTGATTTTGCTGAACAGGTACTGACCGTAGGACTATGTAAAACAAAAACAAGCTTAAATATATTAACAAATAAATGAGAGGATGTGAAGATTAGAATTAATGTCGGTCTATCTTTTTTGGTAGTAAGAAAGAAAAAACTAAGTTCCAAACATTAAAAATTAAGTACCTGATCAAAACAAAAAATAACCATCCACTGTACAAGAGGAATAACTGCTTTATCAAACAGAAGAATGGACACCCAAAAAATGAGACCATTAAGAACGCAGCATTTGATTATCCTCTCCCGAATCTTCGGCTCATTTGAAGCTAAAAGCAAACGTATTTCATGAAATCAATTTTGATGGGATGTGGTGTAAGATTGAACTCACGTTTTGAATTCGGAATCGATTTGACTGCATTCTCTAATTGTTCACGTCTCTCGACTGCTCTCCTTTTCGCAATATTTTCTAAATCACGCTGAGGACTCTCTCGATTCAACAGAAATTCCTTTTTAATGTTTGCCTGTCAAAAGCAAGATGGTTAAGTTAAAAAAAAGTTTTTGAGGTTAAAAAAAATATCAAAACCTGCATCATCTTTTCCACTCTATCAATATCTTCATCGTGTGTGAAAACATCTTTGAACTTCAAACTGTCTGTGAGTCCTTTGAAAAATGACCAGAGAACGCTTTTAAGATTTGAGATAGATATGAAAGAATTGTCCATGATGGCTGAAACAAAAAAATACATCATCTTACATTAAACACGGCACAAAAAGACACTTACAATTTACATAATCAGCTCTCTAAATGATTGAACCTCTTTATAATAATCTTTTTGCAATAGACGTCACCGTGTCAATTATTAAATGTAAGAATCCTTTGGATTTTGTTAGACACGTTTTTTAGTTCATGAAACAAAGGAACAAAGAACATTCTAAAAAATTCATTAAAAAGTAATAGAAAATAAGATATTTAAGAACCTACGTTTGACAATAAGAATCGGTCGATTGTTCTTGATTTACAAGAAACCTTTTTAGTGTTTTGTACATTGAAATCTCGATGTTTAAAAATCATACGTCACCCATTGATAACGTAAAGTCAGATTCTTTCTTTAATATTGACAAACTGACGGTTTATTTTGGTTTTGGAAAAAAGGTTTCTTTCCCTTATAAGTTGCTACGGATCCGCGATGTTTGAAAGATGGCGCTGTATAACCACCTTCCCGCAAGACATAACATTCATTAGGACAAAAGTCTCCACTGTTGGAAATTTTATTATTTTTTTATCGATTCTAATTGTTTTTATATTGAAATTCCATGATTAAGTGGATCAAAATTTTGCCACTGTTTGATTAATACCATATGTTTTAGATACCTATGGTTACCGAAAATATTAGAGATACTCGGTCCTTCTAACCAAAAACAAAACTTGAGCAAAACATCCCTACAAAGTTTATTTTTTGATGTGCAGACGCCTTTTAAAAAGGTATGTACCGGTCTCTACTTTATACTAAAGTGAGCGAAAACGTTAGCACGTTTCCCGAAAAAATATTGATGAATTTATTTTCGTAAATGGGATAGGCTTCCAAGCTGAATTGTAAATTTTCTTGTTGTTTATTTGAATGGACAGTGTGTGAATGACTTGCAATTGTATATTTTGTAGGTCTTTCTGTCGACTTATAAAGAAAAGGCATTTCAAACTAAATCGTTAACTTTTGAAGTTATTCTGAAAAAATAGTAATGGAGGTCGATGAAGAAATTGAAGACCACGTCATGGTCGAGGTTCAACGGATGAGTACTGACGAAATACAGGTAACATTACAAAATATAAGTTTGACTTAATTTTTGTTTTAAAATGAGGGGAACAAACCATTTTATTCTCCAGGCCCGTGCCCGCCTTCTCGATAATGAGATCAAAATTATGCGATCCGATATAATGAGAATACAACATGAACTCCAAACTCAAAAAGATAAGATCAAAGAAAATACAGAAAAGATCAAAGTGAGTTTTTTATACCCTTTTAAAAGCTTCAAGATTTCCAAGCTTCAAGAGTAGAATGTTTATTAGGTCAACAAGACTTTGCCATACCTTGTGTCAAATGTCATAGAAATCTTAGATGTTGATCCTGATGAACTTGGTGTAGAGGAAGATGGAGCCAATGTTGACCTAGACTCACAAAGAAAGGGTACTAAACCAATCAAATAAGAAAGAGTTTATATTTGAAACTATAAAATTATTTTTAAGGAAAATGTGCTGTTATTAAAACATCTACCAGACAAACTTACTTTCTGCCAGTTATTGGCCTTGTAGATCCAGAGGAGATGAAGCCTGGAGATTTGGTCGGAGTAAACAAGGTAAGGCTTTTTTTGCAAATACTAAAAAGTGTAATGTTTTGAAGATAGTGGATTTTAGAGCGTCAAAAAAGAGTGTCAAATTTATGTTAGAGCACTTTTTAGGACTCATATCTTGTGCTTGAAAAGCTACCGGCAGAGTACGATTCGAGAGTAAAAGCGATGGAGGTAGATTCAAGGCCCACAGAGCAATATTCTGATATTGGTGGCCTTGATAAGCAAATTCAAGAGCTGATTGAGGCTGTGGTCCTGCCAATGACCCACAAGGAAAAATTTGAAAATATAGGAATTAAACCCCCTAAAGGAGTGTTGTTGTATGGTCCCCCTGGAACTGGTAAGACTCTAATGGCTAGAGCTTGCGCAGCACAGGTTAGAGATTCATTAGTGATTATTTTGACCACCTAAGTTAAGTTTAATGTTTTACTTATTACAGACAAAATCAACTTTTTTGAAGCTTGCTGGCCCTCAACTAGTTCAGATGTTCATAGGAGACGGTGCTAAGCTAGTTCGGGATGCCTTTGCCTTGGTAACTTTTTTCTCTCTTAAACTCATATCAACCTTTCTCTTGCAACAATTGTTTTTCAGGCAAAAGAAAAAGCACCTACGATTATCTTTATCGACGAGTTAGATGCTATTGGAACAAAGCGCTTCGACTCTGAGAAAGCTGGCGATCGTGAGGTTCAGCGCACCATGTTGGAACTATTGAATCAGCTTGATGGGTTTAGCTCTACGGATGAAATTAAGGTTTGCTAAAAATAAGTATATTTTGCCAAAATCAAATCATTAAATTGAAGCATTTCTGCATAGGTTATAGCAGCAACAAACAGGGTTGACATTCTAGATCCTGCTCTGTTGCGGTCAGGACGCCTTGACCGTAAAATTGAGTTCCCTGGACCAACTGAGGAAGCGCGTGCTCGCATTATGCAAATCCACGCTAGAAAGATGAATATCAGCCAAGACGTTAACTTCGATGAACTGGCAAGGTAATCTGAACCTTAAGACTTTAACTGATCACCCAAATCAAATCAAGGGAAAATTTTTTCTTAAGACAAATTTTTTCATCACAATTATAGATGTACAGACGATTTCAACGGCGCCCAATGCAAAGCAGTGTGTGTCGAGGCTGGTATGATTGCACTTAGACGCGAGGCAACGGTCGTAACACATGAGGATTTTATGGATGGCATTCTTGAGGTTCAAGCAAAGAAAAAGCAAAATCTTAATTACTATGCTTAAGTCGCATTGTCGTGTCTTCAAGTTAATAAACCAACATTTTTACAACAATAAAAAAAGAATTATTATTTATCAACACGTCTATTTAGGTTAAATGCATGTAAAAGGCATCTGAACAATATTTAATATCACACTTTTTAAGAATGTAAAAGCGTTCCTTATTCTTGCTAGACTTTTGACAATGAAAACACTGAAAGAGGATATCGTTGGACAAGTTAGCATCAAACTTGTTCCTTGCCGATTCCTTTGGACCAGATGGATCAAAATTTTCTCTACGCGAAATATCGACTCTTAAGTTTCTGGCAGTTGCAGTCAGAGTTTCTTTTCAAGAAAATAAGCCGAATTTGGTTCTAGCCTTCTATAGTAGTTCTCGATGGTAGACTTGATCTCGAAACCGAACTTTAGATAGAAATACCGAGCAACTTCGTTGCCAACCTGAAAAAACTAAGATTAAAATGGGGATAGAAATACAAATCGAATAAAACACTTACCTGGACATGAAGACCAACAGATTCAAAGGATCCATCTTTCTCTGCGTAGCTCATCACATATTCAAGCAACCTGAAAAAAAACTTTTATTATTAGTTGGTGATGATTCCTTTAGGGCGCAGCTCTGCCTGGAATGAATGAAACCTCTCAGCCTCACAGGCTTTGGTGGTTTGGAAAACCAGAAAAAGAACCTTTCACGGGTATGGGTAAGGCGAAACCACTCAAGGAAATATTGCCGTAACTCTAAGCTTCGGTAAATGGGTAGGATTGTGGTTGCCAAAAGGTGTGTGCAGCTCAGGTTGTTGTTGTATAGTGACAAGAGCTCAAAGAGAATGAATGATTTGGATTAGGTGGCCAAGAAGGTTCTGTGGGTAGTGTGGCATGAGCAGTTTATACAAACGCATTACCTAGTCCCAATTCCCATTTGTCTGTAGGCTGCAAAGCAACCCAGTGTCATGATGTACAAACTTCTTCGCTCAATGTTGTTCTCTTTGGCAACACTTATTCTACAGCAAACTGCTCCAACAACATGATCGTTGAAATAGGCTAGACGAGAGAGATCTTCATACTGGATGATATCCTTATAGAACTTTTCTGGATAAGCCACTGGGAAAATGGACTAAATAAAATTGAAAATACTTTTAATTCAAAACAAAAGCATTTCTGTAGAATTCATTCTTTCTTACCAAATTGACTTTCTTGAGGTCATTGATATTGTTAATTGTTATCCTTTGTAATTCGAGTTTTGTTATTGGTTTCACTTTGGATGTCGTCTCACTAATAAACTCTTCCATGGTGTAAAAACATCATGATCATCAGTATCAATTTTTGGACATCTTGTACCATTTTCAAAAAAAAATATCTCTTCAAGTTCAAATTATCGAATCTCGATTTGTTTGTTTGTTTTCAATCACCGCCTCTGCTCGTAGTAATGCTTTTTATCAGCTGAATACTGATTTCGCCATCTGTGAAGAGGGTATTTTTGGTGGTGAGTTTGGCTTTAGCAGCCCTTGGTCCATATGCCTGGGAATTGAACCTTTTTATCTGAGAAAGGTCTCAACTTGTTTTTTTGTCTGTAGAACGGAATATTTGTTTGTGGTGGGAGGGAGGTCACCATGGGGTCCCCAGATTCTCAGACCGGAAAATCTGCACCTTGTGCAGTCAAAGCCTACCAACTGCTCTCAGACATTGAGGTAGTAGGACCCCGTTTGAAGATCGATCCCCTTCGTTTTCCAGATTTTTTGGCCTATGGAAGGTATACATGGGTTTTCTACAGCAGGACCCTAAGGTGATCGAGGCAGTGGGGGAGGGTGGGATTGGGATTGTTGCTTTGGGGATCATCAGATTGCAACAATCTTATCATTTGTGGCTTCTGGGATTGACCAGATTTTTGTATTTTACCATCTAGCTTGCAGCATGGTTTGGGAAAGACCCAGTCATTTTCTCGCCTTATTTCTGTGGCATCTTTTCCTGCTTGATGTGGCTCAGAATGGGATTTGGGGAAAAATTCAGGGTTAGGGGAAGTTTGGGCTTGGGGTGAGTCTCAGAATCAGTTTATGGATCATTAGGCTCTCACTGTTGTGACTTGCATTCAGGATCATCAGATTGTAACAATCTTATCATTTGTGGCTCCAGGGTCTAGGGAATGGGCACATTGCTGAGCTCAGTCAGGAAACTGGGCTTGGCATACCTCAACATGTGATTAGCAGTACTGCTACACAGTATAAAGAGAGAGTGAATTTTACTAATTTCAACAAAATTGTTCAGTATGACATTTCCATGCCCTGGGAAAGATTCCTACACAGTTGATTAAGCCAAGGAAAAAACAGCAGATAAATTAAGTAGACGGGCATTTTTTGTGCGGGGAAAAATGCCAAACTCTCCTTAGCGACCAATTCCCCCTAACCCCAATTGACAAAATTATCCTACCAAAAAGGAATTTATTGCTAACCTACCCGAACATAACCATACCCAACCAACTCCCCAAAGCTTGTTTACCCCACATTTGTCGCAACCAAAACCCCCTCCTCTTAACCAAATGGGTATTTATTGCTAACCTACCCACAACGCAGATCCTGATGCTGGAGGTTCATCAGTTATTAAAACCATAGAAAAAGGGGGGAAATTAATATTAAAGTTTCAAAACTTGACCTCCCCCCTTCACCTGATTAAAAGAGGTGGATTTTTTCAACAAAATGCAAATGGGCAGATCAATATTTACTATTGAACTTTACGTTTAATTTTCTCAGCTTCTAGACAAAATATCAAAAATCTGGTTGGTAAATATTTTGCCATTCATGTGAGGATTATTCATCCCAAATTTCAGCTTTTTACCACCAAAGGTGTAGGAGGAGAATCAGCATATCTAAACTATCCCAGAACTATAATGTTTGTAAAATTTAATATATTTATATATATAAATTTCTTGAGTGAGCAAATAATACATTACCATACAAATAAAAGAAACAATATCAAAGCACATTAAAAATAATTTTTTAATTAAAAATTTTGATTTTTGGCTATAACCAATTCCAAAAAAGTCTCTGGAGAATGAATTTTTTCTCTTCGAATCTTTAAAAATATTTCATTTTTAATCAAATTTTATACTATAATAAAAATAATTCTGTCGCTGAATGAATTGAAACTGTCTACTAAAATTATGCCTCTTGGGCGAATTTTTATGATTGATGCTTGTGATGGTTCGGTGGGATTGGCATTCACAGGTCAAATTTATTGTTAAGAATTTGATTTTACTCTTTTTCCTTTCTTCGATTTCACATTCTTTTCTGTGGTTGACTGTTGTTCTGAAGACTGATTTTTCTTGCACTTTTTAGAATGCAGCTTCAAAGATGTAGATTGAGAAAAGCTTTTTTGACAAAATGTACAAGTGAAGGGCCTCTCTCCAGTGTGAGAACGAAGGTGACGATTCAAACAAGATGCCTTGTAAAATCCCTTTTTGCATATTTTGCAAAAATGTGTGAGCTGTAATGATAAGAATGAAATTTTTAGATGGTCAGAGATGAATATCAACTTTAACTGCATTGATTCATTATTTAGTGATTGTCTGGATGATTTTTTTGCAATCTTAGCTAATGAGTTATTGGCATAGACAGTGGTTGAGCATACAAACCTTTGATTACATATTTCTCTGTAAGTTGAATTAAAATTAAAAGCATTACTTGTTGCAAATGTTGCTTTCGGTGAAGAATAATGGAATCTCTGTTGAAAAATCTACAATAAGGAAAAGTTTGAATTAATTTTTTTGAATTGCTAAACGTCAAACATAAGAGGCTTACTCTCGGTCGCATATTTCACACTTGAAGCTTTTCCCCTCTCCATGAACTACCATATGTTGATTTAGATCAGAATTAGTGGTGAAGCCCTTGTCACATACATGGCAGACAAAATTTTTGATCTTTTCGTGTACCTTTAAAAATATTTCGCACATAATATGAAGACTCCATTCGACTAAAAACTTATTTACCCTCAACATGTGTGTTTTGGCATTGAAAGCTCTTTGGAAAGTCTTGTGGCAAATAGGACAGCTTGCTTTGGGCTGGTTTTTCCCATCTCCTTTGGCCGATGATCCAACTTTTGGGATTCGCTTTTTATCATTCTCATTCTCGCTTTCATCATTATCTTCGTCCTCATCATCGTCGTCATAATCGCTATCTTCTTTATTGGCATGTGCATGATTTTCATGAGCTTTCAAAGACTTGAAATTGGTAAACCTAAATATTTTAATTTGAATATATTTGCTCGCAGAAATGACCAAATTTATCTCTTGACTTACTCTCTGGTGCAATAGCTACATCGGTGAGTTTCAGGAAGTTCAGACACAACAGGCTGTTCGTGAATATTGTGAATCTGCAAACAAATACAGATTGTTTTGGTGAAGAAGATAATTCGGAAAATATTTCTAAAAATCCCATCAAACATCGACCTTTCATTATGAACTTTTTTTTTGCAAAAATGAACCTTTTCATAATGAAGCTGTAGATTAAGTTTCCTTTTGAATGTACGATGACAAATAGAACACGTGGGGGCCTCGGTTTCTTTTGATCCTTGCTCTCCACTTTGAGCCGTGGTTTCTGGCAAAGTTTTCTTTGCATAAAAAACTTTTGAAGAATTGTTTAGTTCTTTTGAATTCACTAGAGACGATTCATCAGTCTAAATATTACAAAAAATATCGTTGTAAAATCTTCGAATTTCTTGGAGAAAAAAATCTATAAACCTTCTTCATGCGCATGTGCTTCGAATTACGACCTTCGACGCCCACTTCATCAGATGGCGTTGCTAAATCAGAAGGTGGTTTCAGAGAGATTTCAGTATCTTTTTTTGACCGTTTCGAGGCCTTTTTAACATTGTCAACCTCAACCTCGTCACTGGCTTTGTCACATCTAATCAGATAAATTAAAGGCTTTTAAAGTTTACGAATGAGTGATGGATATAAGTTAAAATTACGTTTGGTTTGCAGATCCCTTCATTATTTTCTTTTGCTTTTTTCCAGGGTTGAGGACATGACTTATCAGTTTGGCCTTGTTTTTGTCGATAATATTCACGCTCATCTCATCTTCAGTCAACAATGAATCTTCATCTTGGGCTGTTCTACTTTGTGAAACAACCATCTCAGTTTCGTTCGAGGTCTCTTTAGATTTAGCTTTTTCTGCTTCGAATTCAGACCAGATAACTTTCTTTGGAGAACGGTTCGTATACTTGGAGTACTGAATGTTCTCTTTATTACTACTGGATTGTTGAGGATGTGGCTGGATTGGAACGCTCTCAGCCAACTTCACAGAAGTGATTTGAGAGGAGGTGTAACGAGAGGCCCCTCTACTTTTATCCAGGAATTTGTTGGTTATATCATCTAAAATAAAAGTTAATTGATTCTACAAGAGAAAATGAATGGTAGATAAGAAGAGCATTTGAAAATACCTGTTATCTCCTGAGCTTCTTTCAAGTGAAAATCTATATTATTTAAGTGACCGCAGCAAACATGGCAAATTTTTTCTTCCTTCCTAACAGTTTCATTTAGTATTCTGCTGAGGATATCACTCACTAAAGTAGTAGAGTTTTGTATTGTTTGGGTAACGGACAAAAGATGTTCTGAGGACTTTGACATGATTGCCCCATCCGATTCTCTAAAGAAGCAAAACCTTGAAAAATTTCCCATTATCCTAACTTTGAACCAGTCTTACCTTATTCCACATATGTAACAACAGATAGAATCCATGATGGTTTCTGAGAAAATAACAAAAATATAAATGTTTGAGTTTTAGTAATCCAACACTTTGCAGATTTATTTAGCCCAAAAGGTTCAAGAAAAAATAATTTTTTGATAATGTTCATGTTGTAATGAGACTGAAATATTAATTTTAACTCGAGACAAATCTTTTTTTTAATCAGGTGTACGGAGTTTTCCTGACGTGAAAGTTCACCACATATTCCAAATTGGTTCTTTGCACAGAAATTGCGAATGGATCAGTCGGATGGAATATGTAAGCGACAAGTCGTCTTGCTGCTGGAGGAGCCTGGCGACCCATTATACCAGCATAAATTTTGAACTTCAGTTTTCCAGATTCTCTATCGTAGAACTGAAAACATGATAAAGTTTTATTATTGTTATAGTGTCTTAAAATATTTCTCTGTGATTACCTGAACTGCATTTTCACCGCAAGCCTTCGGCCTTTCCATGACAGATACCCACTTTTCATCATAACTGAAGAGAGACATATCCAGATATGGACTTGTAGAGAAAGACTGTAAAAGTCAGAAAAATTATGAGTAAAAGTTAATTTTTGAAGGATGATTGCGTGTGCTAAAAGAGATGCAATTTTCCTTTTTCAGAAAAATGAACAATTATCAACCTGAGATGCAATGGGCAACTGGGCTAAGACTCTTTTTCTAGCTTCAGTAACACCTCCGTTTTTGGCGCATATGACAGTTTGCTTGAAGCGGTGTTGCATTAAACATGCGTGAATATCGTTGGAAGGGCTTGAAACCACCTGGGATGGTAAGATTTTATAAAACAACAATCAGTAACCTCTACGAAATAGCTTATAATATTACTGTGTAGCCTTGCCCTTCGCTCCACGCGTTTGTGTTCCTGAAGAAGTCACAATAATTCTCAAACACCTTCATGAACTCATCTGATGAATTGTCCGAAACCATCACAATTTCAGTCGAAAACATGTTGTAAACAACAAATAAGGCATACTGAAATAATATCAAAGAGACTTCTTACTTCAATCTGGATTTGAGTATACGCAAATCTATTCTTTTGTTCAAAGCACAAGTTATGGCGTACCTGCATATTGGGTTCATTACTTCTTAAAGTTACAACGTCTTCACTAGCATACTACAAAAAGTCGAATGTTAAAAATCAACACCTAATGCTTCAGGCTAAGTATCGAAAAAGTGTTAGTAAAAATGTTAACAAAAAAATTGCCTTAAGAAGAATGTGCTGCTCGTCTAATAATTGCATTTTCCATATTCGTAGACTTCGGACTTGATCAAAAAATTGGTACAAATTTCTAAGCTCATACAGATTATCTTCCTAAAAAAAGGCATGGCTAATTTCAAGAAAAATAAATTTCAAAATAGAAAGGTTACTTACTAATTTTGATAAACGGACAGCCCTTTTGTACAAATAAACCAACAATCGATGCTTTAATTGATTTATGGTTTTCTCTCTGTAGTTAGAGTAATGGATTTCAGCTGGCAACTGAGAGATTTGTTGACCCAAAGACTAGAAATTGAGGTTTAAAATCAGACTAAAAGTCGCAATAAATTGTTAATCAAAGTTTACTTGTCCCGTCCTATTCAGTAAGAACTCATCATCGTCATACAAAAGTCGTCCAATTTTTAGAAGAGGCAAGAATTCTCCTTCCCTCGAGTATCTATAAACATGAACTGTTTGATGCTGAACAGATAGTATTGCCAGGACATTGTTGTATAGGTAGATACCCTTTGAAAAAAGAAATGAAAAATTAATCCTCCTGTTTGAGATATCGTTTTTGAAGCTTGGACCAATATTTATGGAAGAAATAAGGAACTCAAGCAAATCTTGAAAATCTATTAAGTGTTTTATTACTTGGTTATGTGACAAAAATATTTTGTCAGTTTTAAACTCGATTTTGTCCAATAAAACGCCTTTCATCTGAAATTAAAAATTATTTTCATAATTTTAGTTAATAGAAACATTCTTATGAAAAGAAATTTTTGAAATTGATACCAGATCTACACTGTAGAGAGTATAATTTTCTAGTGGGTTTCTAGGATTGGGTGAGACAGATTCATTGTTGCTGCAGATTTCCTCAAATAGAGGATGTGGATCTTCTGGCAAATATGCCGCAGATCCAACAATGACCTTAAAAGAAAAATTTGTTAGTTGAATATCTAAAGTTCTAGATTGGATCTAGTAAGCAATTTCTACAAGGTATGAAACAAGAGTTCTTAGACTCTCTTAAAAAACAGAAAACTTGATTGTAAGTATTGATAAAACTTGCAAATAAAATTTTAAGAAATGTAATTTGACAGTTTAGTTTTTTCGATGGAAAATGGTTCAACCTAAAAGCACCCCATCAATTTACCTTTTTTCCACACTCTGAGAATAAGGAACATTCTCTATTTAATTGTTCACCATTTAGAGCTAAAGCAACATTAGATGTCATCCGAAAGAAGGTTTTGAACACATTGTTTCGTAATTTCTAAAACAGATCTAATTTTACTCAATTATTTATATACCTTATTACTCTAAGAATAAAACTTTAATTTTTAATCTCACATTGTAAGCAGGCCTATCATCATTTCCAAGGTGATCTTGAGGGACAGGAGACAGTTTGGAACAATTATGCACCATCTTACCAGAAGCTCCTGGACCCAAAAATAAATACCTAAAAACAGATTTCACATAAAAACCTTTATTGAAATTACACTGATATTTTGTCTTGTATCTTACACTTCAAGGTGAGTTTGGCATGGCGAAAATGCAATGAAGTACTTCCCATCAGGCGTAAACTTTCTCAGAAAGCAGGGTGGTTTTTCAACATTTACCTAGAATTGAACCCCATTTTTTACTTATAATTTAAAAACAAGATAGATCGACTAAACTTTTCAATTGTCGAAATGTTTTTAGATAAATGCAGATCATTTGTTTACCAATGTGTAGTTTGGAGAAATGTCCAGAAAAAAGCCTCTTGTGGTACTTATTGGTCTTCCACCAAAGTCACGAGGGCAACCATTGTAAAGATTAGCTCCATAGATTTCCCTGCAGACAAGTCTTGTTAGCAGATTTTGTGAGCCAACCTTTCTTCGGATAAACCCTCTATCATATTCTTCTTCTTTGGATTCAGAATCCCCAAACAAGTACTCGGAGTCTTTCAAATTTGCCATAGCCAACGAATAAATTCAAGTTCTTCTTTATTTTTCAATCTTTGTCAAACGTTCTGTGATGCATTTTCTCTTGAGGATAAATAAATATCTTAGCAATGTTAAGAACGTTTTTTAAAAATATAGAACAAACTATTCTTTTAAGGAATATTTAACGAAGATAAGTTCGTCCATTGTCTGAATTTATTTGCTTTTAAAAATATTTATTATTTGAAAAGATGAAAACAATCCTTTGTTATCTGTGCTAACATTCTTCGTTTTTGTGAAATCGGTGCGTCGCACTTCTCCCAGACACGTGACATTTACTAGTGTTGTTTTTAACTTTATCAACGAAATAAATACCCGAAGGTCTAAGTGCACGCGAGTCAGGCGACTTGTAATATTATTAAGTCTCTACACTTAATATCTGCAGAACCCCTTAGTCCTGAATCGACCTAGATGAGGTCCAACAATTCCATGA
>Ga0194133_10004950_pt1 | contig 17298 bp, 12 predicted proteins | sample TA2KigOf40mmetaG_FD_155448 | JGI IMG/M metagenome (GOLD analysis project Ga0194133, IMG submission 155448) | Freshwater microbial communities from Lake Tanganyika, Tanzania - TA2015055 Kigoma Offshore 40m | ecosystem: Environmental > Aquatic > Freshwater > Lake | place: Tanzania: Lake... | reverse complement strand
CACACGCCCACGCCTTCCGGAAAGGTCAGCGCGAAAGAACCGGGATGCGCGTCGGGTAACACGGTCCGCTGCAGGTGAGGCGTTGCGCCGGGCACAGGTCGCCCCGCCGCCCACCAGACGGCCTGCGCGACCAAGCGGCGTACCCCGGCCTCGTGGAGAATCGCCGGAGTCACGGCCGCCAGGTGGACGACGCGGGCCGCACCACCCTTGCGGATCCACGCAAGCGGGATCGTGGTTTCACCCGCGGTCGCTTCCTGCAGCACGAAGGTGTCCGCGGTGAGCCCGCTCCAGATGCGCGGCGGCTGGGGCGCCGGCGGTTCCGCGATGCCGCGGGTGAGGGGGTGGCCATAGTCGCTGAGCACCGTGGTCGCGGCGCCCAGGGCGAAACTTTCGCCCGGCGAAGCGCCGAGCAGTGCCGTGACCTCCGCGATGCCCCCGGGCCAGACCTTCGGCTCAGCGGCGAGGACGACGAGCGGTCGCGGGCGGGCCAGGAAACGCGCGTAGGCCAAGGCATCGGCGGAGCCTTGGAGCCCCGGCCCGCGCCACACGACCGCCAGCTCGGCTTCGCCCGGATCACTGCCTAGGGTGAAGGGCCCGAGCGCGGCCGCAAGGGCGTTGAGTTCCGCTTTGGACTCCAAAGGTGCGCCGAGGACGGCGACGCGTGGCGGGGCGGACGGCGCCGGTCCATCCACCGCAAAGGCGGAGCTCCAGCCGAGCATCGCAGCTATGATCCCACCAGCAAGATACTGGTGGGCGCGCACGGGGGGGCTCATCAGGCGGCGGAGGCGCATTGGGCGGGCCTCAGGGTCGCGCCGCGTGCGGGTTCGCCTCGAGGATCAGGCGGCCAAAGCGGTCCGGGGTATGGAAGGAGGGCTTCGGCGTAAGGGCCTGCGCCCACTGGCTGTACTGCGGGTTGGTACGGCCGCCTTGGCGGTTGAGGTTCATCCGCATCACGGTGCCGGGACGCGGCGGCGTCGCTGGCGCGTGCGCGGCGAAGTTGCGCCACGGAATCGCGACCTCCACTCGCCAGACCCGATCGTCGTCGGAATCATCGTTGAGCGTGCCCTCATATGTGCCCGCCACGAGCACGCCCTCGGCGTCCCAGCGGGGAGCGCGGGGCTGGGTGGGGCCGTTGGGGCGGAAGTTGTCGAGGAGCCCGCCGATGACGTTGAACTCGAGGTTGAAGTAGGCGCCGGGCTTGGCCGGGTCGGGCATCAGCATCAGCTCCACGCAGTCATCCTCAGGGATGCGTCCGTCCCGCTCGAGGTGTCGGGCGGTAATGTGGCGGTCCTCGCATTCGAAGGCTAGGTAGAGGTGGGTGTCATCCCAGAGCAGGCGCGCGCGCGTCTGCTCGCGGGCGCCCGCCTTGAACCAGGTGAAGACAAAGTCGCTGGCGAGTGGCGCGGCGGCCCACGGAGGGTCATCGAGTCGCCCATCGATCTGCGGAGGCGCGGCGGCACGGGGCGCGCGGTACTCGGGCAGGGAGGGGGGCTCGGTCGCGGCGGCCGCGAGAAGCGGCAGGATGGCGAGCAGGTCAGGGACGATCCGCATCTTCGTTCCGCGTCGGGACAGCCTTCCTGAGTCCGAATTCGATGCGTCGGTGCCGAGATCAGAGCTGAGAGCAAGCGGCCGGAACGAGGAACCGCGCGGTGTTGCGCGAGGTGTTGTTCGCCCAGCGGGGATCGTCCTTCATTTTAATCCAGCGCGGGTCGGGACCGAACTTCTTCCAGCCCGCGAGGTGCGCCTCGAGCGTCGAGCCGGAAGTGAAGTAGCGCAAGTGCGGCAGATTCGGTCCCGCGAGTGCCTGGCCGAAGAAGACCGGGTTCATCCCTAGGTCGCGCATCAGCTGGGTCTCGCCCTCGTCGAACATCGCCATCTTGTTGAGGGCCTTGAGTTCGCTGTGGCTCTCGTAGTCGCGCATCTCAAAGACGCGCCTGGGCGCCTTGGCCTTGGAAAAAGCTGGCACCTCGAGGCGGGGCATGCTGGCGAAGGCGCGGAGTAGCCAGGTGTCGACACGCTCGAAGGCCGGCTTGGCCTTCTCCACCTGAAGGTAGGCGGCGCCCGCGGCCTGTAGCTGCGGGTCAGTGACAAGGTCCGCGCTGACCGTGTGGAATGATTCGAGCGTCGCGTGTGGGATCAGGATCCAGAGCGGGCTGTCCACGACTGGCTCGGAGGTTCCCTTGGGCTTGTCGACCTTGATCTCGGTGAAGACGCCCACGGGGCCGACGTTGCGGCGCGCGAGCGCGGGCAGAAGGGCTTCGCCAAGGTAGGCCTCGACGGGCGCGCGCGGCGCGCTGGCCTTCAGGCGGGTGTCGGCCTTCAGGTGGTAGCAGCGAAGCTCATAATATTCGCGCCCGGCGGCCGCGGCGGCCGCGGCGGCGCGGGCGGGGCGGGGCGAGGCGGCGAGGGCGGCGGCGGTAACCACTGAGGAGGTTAGGAAGTTTCGGCGCGAGGAGGGCATAGGGGATGGAGGAGGGTCGAGCGTAGCCGAGGCGCTGGCAATCCCGGAGCGGGTGGAGAATTGCATCGCGCGGGGCCACCGGGGCGTTTTTCACTCCGTCACCCCTTCCTTTATGTCCTCCCCGCTCTCGATCGCGTTCATTGGCATCGGCGTGATGGGCCGCAGCATGGCCGGCCATCTCCTCCGCGCCGGCCACCGGCTCCACGTCCATAACCGGACCCAGGCAAAGGCGGCGGAACTACTTGCTGCGGGCGCGACTTGGCACGACTCCGCGGGTTCGGCGGCGGCCGCCGCCGACGCAGTGATCACGATGCTCGGCTTCCCGTCCGACGTGGAGGCGAGCTACCTCGGCGCCGGTGGAATCGTCGAGCGCGCGCGGCCGGGGGCGCTGCTGATCGATATGACCACTTCCAGCCCGGTGTTGGCGCGGCGGATCGCAGCTGCGGCCACCACTCGCGGGCTCGCGGCGCTTGATGCCCCGGTGTCCGGGGGCGACCTCGGCGCCCGGGAGGCCCGGCTCGTCATTATGGTGGGCGGGGAGCAGGAGGCTTTCGCCCGGGCGCGGCCGCTCTTTGACCTAATGGGTAAGAACATCGCCTGCCACGGCGCCGCCGGGGCAGGTCAGCACTGCAAGATGGCCAACCAGATCGCCGTCGCGGTCGGGATGGTCGCCTGGGTCGAGGCGCTGGCTTACGCGCGGAAGGCCGGGCTCGATCCGGCGGCCGTCCACGCGAGCATCAGCGGCGGCGCGGCGGGCAGCTGGGCGCTGACGAACCTCGCGCCGCGCGCCCTCGCGGGCAATTACGCCCCTGGCTTCTACGTGAAGCACATTCTCAAGGATATGCGTATCGCCCTCGACAGCGCCGCGGAACTCCAGCTCGACCTTCCCGGCCTCGCCGTCGCGCGCCGGCTCTACGACGAGGTCGCGGCGCGCGGGCTCGACGAATGCGGCACCCAGGCCCTCTACCAGGTCTACACCTCCTGTTGAACGATGAGACTCTCTCCTGACTTCCGCCGCCGCGCCCTCGCCGGCGAATGGCTCACCGGCACCTTCCTCAACCTCGGCTCCCCGATGACCGTCGAGATCGCCGGCTTGGCAGGCTTCGACTGGCTGCTCATCGACCACGAGCACGGCCCCGGTGGCGAGGACCTGCTGCTGCACCAGCTTCACGCCGCCGCCGCGACGCCCGCCTTTCCGCTTGTCCGCATCGCACATAACGAGCCCGCGCGTTTCAAGCGGGTGCTCGATGCCGGCGCAAGTGGGGTGATGGTGCCCTACGTGAACAACGCGGCCGAGGCGCGGGCCGCCGTCTCCGCAATGCGTTATCCGCCTCACGGCACTCGGGGCGTCGCCAAGTTCAACCGTGGGGCCGGCTTCGGAGGCGATTTTGAGGAATACTACCTCCACGCCCACGAGCGCCTGCTCGGGGTGATCCAGATCGAGACCCCTGAAGCGGTCGCGAATGCAGAGGCCATCGCGGCCGTGGACGGCGTGGATGTGCTCTTCGTGGGACCCACGGACCTCTCCTACAACATGGGGATCCGCGATCAACTCGAGCGCCCCGACTTCACCGCGGCCCTGCGCCAGGTCGCCGCCGCGGCCCGCCGCCACGGCAAAGGCGCCGGGATCCTCGTGCACCAGCCGGCACTCGTGCCGAGGGTGCGGGAACTGGGCTATACCTTCACTGCTCTCGGTAGCGACGGCGGCGCCGCGCGTTCCGGCCTGCTGGGGTTCCTCGCCGGCCTCCGCGCCACCTGATCGTACGATGCGTATCACCGAGATGCATATCACCCCCATCGCCCTGGGGGATCCGCCGCTGCTCAACGCCGCTGGCCTGCACGCGCCTTACTGCCTCCGCACGGTGGTCGAGCTGCGCACCGCGGACGGGCTGAGCGGCCTCGCCGAGGTGCCGGGCAGCGTCGCGGTCGACGCCGCGCTGGCGGCCGTGCGCGAGACGGTGATCGGGGCCGATCCGCGCAACTGGCAGGCGCTCCGCCGGCGGCTCGCCGACCGGGGCGCGCCCGAGGCTTCCGCCGCCCGTGGGGACAAGCCTTGGGATGGTCGTACCCGCGTGCAGGTCTTCAGCGCTTTGGATGTGGCCTTCCTCGACCTGCAGGGGCAGGCCTACGGGGTTCCGGTCGCTCAGTTGCTCGGCGGCGTGGTGCGGGAGCGGGTGCCCTATTCAGCCTACCTCTTCTACAAGTACGAGGGCGCCGGCGGGGACCTCGCCTTCGGCACCGATCCCGCGGCCTCGGGTTGGGCCGCGGTCCGCCAGCGCGCGGCGCTTGATCCGGACGGCATCGTGGCCCAGGCCGAGGCAATGGTCGCCGCCTTCGGGTTCGCCTCGATTAAGCTCAAGGGTGGCGTTTTTGAGCCCGCGCAGGAGGTGGCCGCGATGCACGCGTTGCGTCGGCGCTTTGGCGCGGGCGTCCCGTTGCGCCTCGATCCGAACGCGCTCTGGACGGTCCCGACTTCCATCCTTTGGGGTAGCGAGCTGGAGGGCGTGCTCGAGTACCTTGAGGACCCGTGCCGCGGGCAGGCGGCGATGGCCGAGGTGCGGCGCTCCCTGCGCCTGCCGCTCGCGACCAATATGTGCACAACCTCCTTCGACGACCTGCCGGACAGCGTCCGGCTGGGCTCGGAGGACATCATCCTCACGGATCACCACTACTGGGGTGGCCTCCGCGCCTCGATGGAGCTGGCGGCCCACTGCCGCACCTTCGGCCGCGGCGTCTCAATGCACTCCAACAACCATGCGGGCATCTCCCTCGCGGCGATGACGCACCTCGGGGCCGCGATGCCCAACCTGTCCTACGCGCTCGACACGCATTATCCCTGGCAGTGGGAGGACATCATTGAGGGTGGCCGCCTGCCCTTCGAGGACGGCTGCGTCAGCCTTCCGCGTGAGGCCGGCCTCGGGGTCCGCCTAGACCGGGCCGCCCTCGCGCGTGCGCACGCCGCGTATGTGCGCTGCGGGCTGCGCGAGCGCAACGACGAGGTCGAGATGCGCAAGAAGGTTCCCGGGTGGACCTTCCAGGCCACCCGCTGGTGACGATGAGCGCCCTGCCGCAACGATTCGCCGGGCGCACCGCCCTCGTGACCGGGGGAGGTTCCGGCATCGGTCGGGCCATCGCTCTCCGCTTCGCCGCCGAGGGCGCCGAAACCTGGATCCTCGAGGCGAGGCCCGAGGCTGCCGCCGCCGTCGCGCAGGAGATTCGCGCGGCCGGGGGACGCGCGGAGACCGTCACCGCTGACGTCACCGACACCGCCGCGATGGCGCGCGCCCTCGCCGCCCCGCCGTGCTTGGACGTGCTCGTCAACAACGCGGGCATTAGCCACGTGGGCGATGTACTGGGGACGAAGCCCGAGGAACTCGATCGCCTCTACGCCGTGAACGTGAAGGGGGTTTATCACGGGCTCCACTTCGGTGTGCCGCGACTCCTGGAGGCCGGAGGCGGCGTGATCTGCAACCTCGCGTCGGTGGTCTCGAAGATCGCTCTGCCTCAGCGTTTCGCCTACGGGATGACCAAGGGCGCAGTGCTGGCGATGACCCTCTCGGTGGCGCGCGACTACGTGGACTGCGGGATCCGCGCCAACTGCGTCTGCCCGGCGCGCGTGCGCACGCCTTTCGTCGACGGCTTTGTGGCGAAGCACTATCCCGGCGAGGAGGCAGCCGCACTGGTTCGGCTGGCAGCCGCGCAGCCGCTGGGGCGGATGGGTCAGCCCGAGGAAATCGCGGCGCTGGTGGCGTTCCTGTGCTCGTCCGAGGCGGCATTCATCACCGGGTCCGCCTACGACATCGACGGGGGTGTGACGCTGCTACGGTGACAGGAGGGCGGGGGCCTGCGGGTGACGCGGGTCGAGCTCAAGGACCCGGCGGGCGGCGGCGGCGGCCGCGGCGCGATCGCCCTGTTGACGGAGGATGGTCGCGCGGGCGTATGGGTAATCTGGGACGCGGGGCGCGAGCTGCTCCGCCGTGGAGAGGGCCGCGATCGCCTCAGCGCGGCGGGCCGTCTGGTGCAGAAGCAGGCCGAGGTTGTACCACGCGCGGTCGAAGCGGGGGTTGCGGCGGACGGCCTCACGGAGCGCGAGTTCGGCGTCCGGCAACTGCCGGGCCCCGGCATAGGCGAGGGCGGCATTGAAGGCGGCGTCCGCGTCGGCGGGGTTGAGCTGCGCGGCCCGCCAGAGGGAGGCCGCGGCCTCGCCCGGACGACCGAGCTCATTGAGCACGAGGCCGAGGGTGTCGTGCAGTCCGGGGGAGTTCGGGTCCCAAGCAACCGCCTGCCGCAGGGAGGCCTCGGCCTCAGTAGTGCGACCACGGTTGAAGAAATCCTGCCCAAGCCGCATCCGGCCGGCCGGCTGGTCGGCGCTGGCCGCGAGGTAAGTATCCAGCTCCTGGCGGATGCGGGAGCCGGCTGACAGTTCCGGGGAGAGCGGCCACGCGGCGTCGAGGCGGACGAGGCGGACCGGATCGTTCAGCATCGGGCGGAGCGCGTCGTTCTGGCCCGGGACGCCAGAAAGGATCTGGACGGCGGCGGACCGGACCATCGGGTCAGCGTGGGTGAGGTGTTCGCGGGCCACGGCGGGCACGCGCTCGTCGCGGGTCGCCTGCGGGCGGGTGAGCAGCAGCAGCGTAGCGCGCCAAGCGGGCACGTCTTCTTTCGCGATGAATTCGAGGAGGCGGTCGAGCGAACCGGGTCGGCCGGCTTGGGCGGCGGCGACCACGCGGGTCCGCTGCCGTTGGCGATTTTCGAGCTTTGGGCCGTACCACTTATCCGCGTGCTCAATGGCCCAGTCGACCGAGCGGTCAGTGTGGCACCGGTTGCAGGCATTCGGGATCCCAAGCTCCTTGGTGAGCAGTGGGTCGGGCTTGGTGAAGCCGTGGTCGTGCCGCGGGTCCCGCTGCATGTAGGTCGTGCGCGGCATATGGCACTCGACGCAGCGGCCGCCGGTGCTGCCGGGGAGGTGGTGGGAATGGGCGACGGGATCGATCACGGGCGCGTTGCCGCGCGGGGAGGGGCCGTGGCACTGGAGACAGAGGGCGTTGTCCTGCACCGGCAGGATCGTCTTGCCGCTGTGGGCGTCGTGGCAGTCGAGGCAAGTCACGCCCGCCTTCCCGCCCATCCGGCTGGTGAGCAGCGAGGTGAAGTTGAAGTCCTCGTCGCGGACCTGGCCGTCTGGATAGAAAACGTTGGCGTCGGTCGGCAGCGTGAGCCGGTAGTGGTCGTGGTAGGACCCGCCGGGCTCGAGCCGGCCAGTGAGAAGTTCGTTTCGAGCGTGGCAGGGGGCGCAGGTCTCCTGGGCGCGCTGGAGCTCGGCGGCAGAGGCGCCCGGCCCACGCCCGCCCGGGGGTGAGGGCCGCGGCTGGAAGTGCGACTCCGGCAGGTCCCCGTGGCACTGGTAGCAGCCAACCCCCTGCTCGCGGAACGTCGTGCGGTAGGTGTCCGTAGAGAGATCGTAATTCTTCTGGTAATCTGTGAGGTGGCAGTGGGCGCACATCGAGTTCCAGTTCATCCCGCGCCCCATCCAGTGCCCCCACTCGCCCGGCCGGCGACGTTCGTCCCCGAAGACGTTGAACCACTCCTTGCGGTGCGGATCCCACGCCAGCTCCGCCGCCTGGTAGGCGCCGCGCTCGCCCGGCACGACGTACTGCAGCAGCGGCGTATGGCCGATGACAAAGTCCGCTGCGTAGGCATGCCCGGGATTCCCGTCGAGCCGGCGCTCGGTAAAAGTTGGCTTCCCGTCCTGCCAGCGGATTTCGTAGTCGATTCCGTGGAGGGAGAGGCGCTGCGGCGTGCCCACCGCGGCCGCGTCGGCCTGCGCCTCCACCGCCCGGTGCGCCAGCGCATGGTGGGAGCCCGCCCAATCGCGGTAGATGTCCTCGTGGCACGAGCGGCAGTCCCCGGATTTCGCCGGCACGGTAGCCGCGGCGGCCGCGGGTGGGGGCGCGAGCGACGGTTTGCCGCAGCCGCCTGTGGCGCTCGCGAGGAGGCCGGCCAGCGCGGCCAAGCCGGTGAGGGCGAGGCAGGCGCGAAGGCGGGCGGAAAGGGGACGAGTGGCCACGAGGAGGGGGGAGAAAAGCCCGCGTCCGCGCGGGAAGCAAGCGAACCCGGCTATGAGTTCGCCAAGCGGGGCCAGCGCGACCACGTTGTATCCAATGGAACTCGACCTCACCGCCCTGCCGCCGCGCGAAGCCCACGCTTGGATGATTGCCACGATCCTGCCGCGGCCCATCGCGTGGATCTCGACGATTTCGGCGAATGGCCGGCCCAATCTGGCGCCCTTCTCGTACTTCCAGGCTGTCTCGGCGCACCCGCCGTTGTTGATGTTTGTCGCTGCCAACACCCGCGACGGCACGCCGAAGGACACCCTGCGCAACGTCCGCGAGGTCCGGGAATTCATCGTGCACCTGGTGCCCTTTGCGCAGGCGGAGGCGATGAATGCCACCGCCGCCCCGCTGCCGTACGGGGAGAGCGAATTCACCCACGCCGGGGTGGCCGCCGTGCCTGCGATCCGCGTGCGCCCGCCGCGGGTCGCCGCCGCCCCGGTGGCCTTGGAGTGCGCTCTGGAACGGGAACTCGCCTTCGGCGATGGGCCGGGCGCCGCGACGGTGGTCTTCGGCCGCATTCTCCACGCGCATGTGCGCGATGACGTTCTCGGGCCCGATGGCCGGCCGGACTCGGCCAAGCTCGACCTGATTGGGAGGATGGGGGGCGAGGCCTACGCGCGGACGCGGGACCGGTTTACGGTCCGGCGTCCGGACGGTTCACCTTAGCTGGTGAGCGGCCGTTCAGTCGCGCCGCGCCGCCCAGAAGCGGCATTCGTCGGAGAATTCCCGGACGGCCCGCGTCTCGTGCGCAAGCTCGCGGCGAAGCGCGTCGAAGTTGTGCCTCCACCCTGTCGCGGCGAGATCGGCCAGCACCTCGGCCCGGTCCGGCAGGTGCATGAAAGTGCGGCCGCTTTCGCCCGCGAAATAACGGTCGCCGAACTCCACTAGCCGCGGATCCCGCTCGCCGCGCGCCCAGCGCTCAGCCTCGAGTCGCCAGAGGGCGCGTTCAACCCGCGAGCTTGCCCGGTCGTGGGTAGTGAAGAGCAGGTTCGCCCCGGGCCGACAGGCCGCATGGAGCCCGCTCAGCGCGCGCCGGCGGTTCTCCCGGCCTGGGATCTGCATCAGGCCATTGAACGGGAACAGCGCACCCGCCGCGGGCGCCACGCCGGCGGCGGTGAGGGCGGGGCCAAGGCGGGTAGCGTTGGCCTCGAGGAACCGGATCGATTCCGCGCCGCGCTGCGCGGCAAGGCTGCGCGCTTGGTCAAGCAGTTCCACCGCAAAGTCGAAGGCGGTCAGTTGTCGGTATCCTAGGTCCCAGAGCCCGATGGTGACGCGACCCGCGCCGCAGCCGGCCTCGAGCAGGTGGGCTTCGCGGTCTGGGAAGAGCCGCTCGATCAGCAGGCGTTCCGACACCCAGAGTCCGAGTCCATAGGCGGCGCGGGTGTAGTGCAGCACCGCGGACAGCTCATTGAAATCCGCGCGGACGGTGGCGGCGTTGATCCGGGGCACGGCGAAATTCAGCGCCGGCGCCAAGCGGCGAGGAACATTCCGTTCGCCTCCAGCTCCTGGGGCCAAAGCATGACGCTGGTCGGGCCGACCGTCATCCCAAAAAGCGGCGTAGGTTCAAGTTCCGGATGCGCGGCGCCGAGCGCGGCCGCCATTTCGGTGGTCTCGCGTCGAGTGAGCGTGCAGACCGCGTAGATGAGCCGGCCGCCCGGCCGCAGCGCAGAAACGACGCGCTCGAGCAGAGCGCGCTGCGTGCCGGCCAGCTCAGCGACGTCCGCCGGTCCCGTCGTCCAGCGCGCGTGCGGGTTGCGCTGCCAGGTTCCCACCCCACTGCAGGGGGCGTCGAGCAAGATGCCGTCAAACTTCGTCTTGGTGGGCAGCGGGTGGCCGCCGTCCCACGCGGCGGCGCGGAAATTGAAGACCTCCGCGCGCGCGGCGCGGCGCCGCAGAGTGGCCAAGCGGCGGGCGCTTCGGTCGGTCGCCCACAGGAGGCCCTTGTTCCGCATCAGGTCGGAGAGGTGCAGCAGCTTGCCGCCCTCGCCGGCGCAGACGTCCCACCACGTCTCCTTGGCCCGGGGCGCGCAGGCGTGCCCGACGATCTGGGAGGCGAGATCCTGGATTTCGAAGGCGCCGCGATGGAATGCGGGCGTGAGAAAAAGGTCCTGCGTGCCAGTGTAGCGCAGTGCATCCGGCGCGCGGTCCGAGGCGCGGCAATCGCCGAGCTCGCGGGCAAGCCTGGCGGAGGTACCGGGCCGTGCGCGCAGCCACAGGGTCGGTTCACGCTGCAGTTGGCGGAGAAACTCGGCGGGGACGTCCATTTCGTTGTGCAACCACGGCGGCACCGTGCGGGCGGCAAGGGCCTCGGGCTTCACTGCGCGTGGATCGGCGTCGAAGCGCGCTTGGAGCTCAAGGGCGGCGGCGACCTGGCGCTGGAGCGAGTCGCGAGCAGGGAGCCATTCGCGCCAGCGGAAGGAGGCGAAGACCGCGCGGCTGATCGCCCGGCGCTCCCGGGCGCCGAGCCGACCGGAATCCGCGAGGTGGCGGCGCAGCACCGCGTCCGCCGGGAGTTCGCCGGTGACTCCGGCGAGGACGCGCGCGGAGTGGTTCAGGAGGGCAGATTCGTGCATCAAAAAGCCAGCGCGGAGGCCGATTACGACCGGCGCTTCCAGCGGCGGTCCTCCTTGAGTTCTAGGCGCCGCACCTCCACCAGCACGCCGGTGACGGCGGGGTGCGCGCGCAGCTGCTGGAAGGAGGCGGCGCTAAGCTTCCAAGTGAGCGCGGGGCTAGCCTCCGCCACCGGAGTGTAGCAATCAGGGAAGGCGAAGGCGAACTCCACGCGGGTGTCCCCAACCTGGCGATCGATCGTGGCGCGCAGCCGAGTTAGGAAATCCGGCGTTTCCGCGGACTCCGGACGGAGCAGCCAAGTGACCTTGCTGACCAGGGCCGCGACTTGGCCGTCGAGCAGGTAGCACTCCTTGACGTTGAGGCGCGCTCCCTCTGCGTTGACGAGCACGTTGCCCTGCACGAGCACCAGCGCGTTTTCGCTGAGGGTCTGCCCGTAGGCGGCGTAGCCGTCGGCAAAGAGGTTTAGCGCGAGGGTGGCTCGGCGAGTGGCGAGAGTGAAGGCAACCCAAGGGCGATGGTCCTTCTTCGCCAGCTTCTTGACCAAGCTGCCGGCGATCCCGCAGAGGCGGAACTCGGTCCGGTCCGGCTGCTGGAGCAGCGCTTCCGGCGCAAAGGTATCGATCGATTCGGTGAGGTCCGCGTAGGCCTCGAGCGGGTGGCCGGAGACGTAGAATCCGAGCAGTTCCTTCTCGAAGGCCAGCTTCTCGGCGGGCGGGAAATCCTCGGCAGGCGGCCGAGGCGGCACGGCGCTGTGGCCGAGCGCGGGAGGATTCGGGTCGCCGCCGAGGAGCTCAAGGAAGCTGTGCTGGCCGGCCGCGCGGTCGCGGGCCGCGGCGGCCGCGGCAGCCAGTGCGCCATCGATTCCTTCGAAGAGCGCGCGCCGGGGGACGCCCGCGTAGTCGAAGGCCCCCGTCTTCACGAGATGCTCCAGCACGCGCTTGTTGATGGCGCGGCCGTCGATTCGACGAGCGAAGTCCTCGAAGTCCCGGAAGGGACCGCGCTGCTCGCGCTCAGCGATGATCTGTTGCGCGGCCAACTCGCCCACTCCCTTGATCGCGCCGAGCCCGAAGCGGATGCGCCCGCCGACCGGGGTGAAGGTCTCGCGCGATTCGTTCACGTTGGGACCAAGCACCGTGATGCCGATCGCGCCCGCCTCAGCGACGAAGTGGGCAACCTTGTCTGCGTTGCCGAGCTCGGCGGCGAGGACGGCGGCCATGAAGGCCACTGGGTGGTTGGCCTTAAGGTAGGCCGTCTGGTAGCTGACGAGCGCATAGGCGGCCGAGTGCGACTTGTTGAAGCCGTAACTGGCGAACTTGTTGAGGAGGTCGAAGATCTCGTTCGCCTTGCGCTCGTCGAGGCGGTTCACCCGCCCGGCTCCCTCGACGAACTTGAGGCGCTCTCTGGCCATCGCCTCGGCGTCCTTCTTGCCCATCGCGCGCCGCAGCATGTCCGCGCCGCCGAGCGTGTAGCCCGCGATGATCTTGGCACACTCCATCACCTGCTCCTGATAAACAATGATCCCGTGCGTCTCGCGCAGCGACTGCTCGAGCAGCGGGTGCGGATAGGAGACGCTAGCCGGTTCCTTCTTGCCCCGCGCGTAGTCAGGGATGAACGCCATCGGCCCTGGTCGGTAGAGTGCGCAGATGGCGTTGATGTCATCGATGTTCGACACGCCCACCTGGCGGCAGGCGTTCTGCATTCCCGGGGACTCGAGCTGGAAGACGCCCACCGTGCGGCCGGCGTTGAGCAGGGCGTAGGTTACAGGGTCGTCGAGCGGGATCTTATCGATGTCGAAGGCCGGGTCCGCCCCGCGGCGGATGTGCGCCACCGCGTCGGCGATCACGGTGAGCGTCTTCAGCCCGAGGAAGTCCATCTTCAGCAGGCCGAGCTTGCCCACCGCATTCATATCGAACTGCACTGTGATATCGCCCTCCTGCAGGGTGAGCGGAACGAACTCCTCGAGCGGCTGGTCGGTGATGATGATCCCCGCCGCGTGCTTGCCGGTGTTGCGCACCATCCCCTCCAGCACGCGTGCCTCGTCCATGATGCGCTTGGCCGCCGGATTACGCGCCACCTCGTCGCGCAGCTCCGCGCTCTTTGCGATGGCGTCCTCGAGCGTGATGTTGAGCTCCTCCGGCACCATCTTGGCCAGCTGGTCGGCCTCGGCGAAGGGCAGATTGTGCACGCGCGAGACGTCCCGGATGACCATCTTCGCCCCGAGGGTGCCGAAGGTGATGATGTTGGCGACGCACTGTTCCCCGTACTTGCGGCGCACATAATCGATGACCTCACCGCGGCGCCGCATGCAGAAGTCGATGTCGAAGTCGGGCGGGGAGACGCGCTCAGGGTTCAGGAAACGTTCGAAGAGCAGGCGGAAACGAATGGGGTCAAGGTTCGTGATTCCCAGCAGGTAGGCGACGAGGCAGCCGGCGCCGGAGCCGCGGCCCGGGCCCACGGGAATGCCCTGCGCTTTGGCCCAGGCGATGAAGTCCCAGACCACAAGAAAGTAGTCGACGAACCCGGTCACTCCGATGATCGCCAGCTCGAACTCTAGGCGCACCACTAGCTCCTCGTCGCGGGAGAGGCCGGAGTAGTCGGGCGCCTGGGGCTTCTGGCCCGCCGGGGGCTGGCGGATGCGCTTGAGCCACTCGGCGATGGCGGGTTGCGCGGCGACGAGCGCGGGATCGAAGCCGTAGCGTTTCCGCAGGCCTTCGAGGCAGAGTTGATGCAGGAAGCTCGTCCGGTCGGTCTTCACCTCCGGGGGCAGGGGATAGCGCGGGTAGCGCTCGCTGCCCTTGGGGAAGGGGATCGTGAGGTCGCACATCTCGGCGACGAGCGTGGTGTTGCGCACGGCGTCCGGGACCTCCGCGAACAGGCGCGCCATCTCCGCCCCCGACTTGAGGTAGAATTCCCGGCCGGTGAAGCGCATCCGCTTCTCCTCTTCGATCTTGGCGCCCGTCTGGATGCAGAGCATCGCGTCGTGCGGGCCGGCGTCGGACTGCTGCACGTAGTGCACGTCATTCGAGCAGACCACCTTCAGGCCGAATTCCTCGGCCAGCTGGAGGAGCCCGGGGATAATCTGGCGCTGCTCGGGCAGGCCGTGGTCCTGCAGCTCGACGATGAAGTTCTCGCGGCCGAAGATCTCTACAAATCGCCCGCACGCGCGGCGCGCCTCTTCCTCGCGGCCGTGCAGCAGGTGCTGCGGGACCAGCGAGGCGAGGCAGCCCGTGAAGCCGATTAGCCCCTCCGCATAGCGCGCGAGGGTCTCGAGGTCGGTGCGGGGCTTGTAGTAGAAACCCTTGAGGTGGGCGTCCGAGACCAGCTTCAGCAGGTTCTGGTAGCCCCGGAGGTTTTTCGCGAGCAGGCCAAGGTGGAATATGGTCTTCCCCTCGTCGTCGTTACGCCCGTGCTTCTCCAGCCGCGAGTGCTCAACTAAGTACAGCTCGCACCCGATCAGCGGCTTCAGGCCGCGGGCCTTTGCCTGCTGGTAAAACTCGATCGCGCCGAAGAGGTTGCCGTGGTCCGTCAGCGCCATTGCGCCCATCCCCATCTCGACCGCCCGCTCCACCAGCCGGTCGATGCGGCAGCAGCCGTCCAGCAAACTATAGTCGGTGTGGACATGGAGGTGGACGAACTGGGAATCGGCGGACACGCGCGAACTAAGGGAAGCTGCTGCGCGTTGCCGGGCAAGAACCGAAAGGTCCCGCGGCGCCGCGCGGGATTTGCCCTCGCCACGCCCTCCCGCTCGGACACGTTCAGAGCGTCCGGCGCGCAGGCGTCTGGCGCGTTCCCCCTGACGATGAGCTCCTCCGCCCCCCTGTCCCCCTCGCTGCCCGACCGGCTGCAGTCCCTCGATGTCTACCGGGGTCTAATCATGTTCTCGCTTGCGTGCCACGGCTTCGGTCTGGCCGGGACGGCGCGCAACCACCTCAAGGTAAATCCTGAATCCGGGTTCTGGGGTCTTGTCTTACATCAGTTCGAGCACGCTGAATGGCGCGGGGGCGGCTACTGGGACCTCATCCAGCCGTCTTTTATGTTTATGGTGGGCGTTTCGATGGCTTATTCCTACTTGCGGCGCCAGCGCGAGGGTGAGTCGTGGGGCCGAATGTTCGGCCACGCCTGCTGGCGGGCGGTGGCGCTCGCGGCGCTTGGCATCTTCCTCATCTCGAACGGCCGCAGCGGCACCGAGTGGTCCCTGATGAACGTGCTCACGCAGATCGGCCTAGGGTACCCCTTTCTCTTCCTGCTTTGGGGGCGCTCCATCCGGGTGCAGGCGATGACGGTGGCCGCGATCCTGCTCGGAACCTGGATTCTGTACGCCACTTTTCCGGCGCCGGGCATCGATCTGACCGCGGGGGCGCCGAAGGCGGGCGTCACGGCCGCCTGGGCGCAGCAGCACCTCGCAGGGGTGGGCTCGGCGTGGCACAAGAACGCTAATGTCGGCCAGGTGGTCGACATCTGGCTCTTAAATCTGCTGCCGCGGCCGGAGCCTTTCGTGTTCAACGGTGGAGGTTACCAGACGATAAACTTCCTGCCGTCGCTGGCGACGATGCTGCTCGGCCTGATGGCGGGCGAGCTGCTGCGCTCGAGGCGCGAGGCGCGAGACAAGGCGCGCTGGCTCCTGCTGGCGGGGCTCGCCGGCCTGGCGCTGGGCTTGCTTGGCGCGGCCCTGGGGATCCCGCTGGTGAAGCGGATCTGGACGCCGAGCTGGGCCCTGTGGTCCACCGGCTGGTGCGCGCTGATTCTGGGCGGCCTGTACTGGACGGTGGACGTCCAGCGGTGGCGCGGTTGGACGTTTCCGCTGGTGGTGGTCGGGATGAACTCGCTCGCGATCTACGCGATGGGGATGCTGCTGCGGCCGTGGGCGGCGAAGACTTTCCAGACGCACCTTGGATCGGACGTGTTCAAGGTGCTGGGTGCGGCGAACGCGCCGTTTGTTCAGGCGACGGTGGTCGGCCTAGTGTTCTGGCTGGCCTGCTGGTGGCTCCACCGCCGCCGGATCTTCCTGCGCCTCTGAGTGCGCGGGTAAGAGGCTGGTATCCAAGCTCAAATTTCCTTGAGCCGGCCGCCGGCCGCCTCGCGGGCGGGGCCGGCGGGAACCAGCGGGGGCGTTCAGTTAACCTCGTAGACCTCGATTAAGGCGGCTCCGGTGGTCGCCCCTCATGCTGGTAATCTGGGCGGCTCAGGCGCCCCGGGCGAGGTGCAGCAGCAGGGACGCATCAGCGGAATCCGTGGCAGGGGAACGGCTCCCGCCCAGAGTCCCGCGCCGAAGATCGCGCCGGCGGAGGCACCAGCCCAACCGGGGTTGCGCGGCACCACCGAACTCCCTTGGAAGAGCGTCAGGTTAAGTCGCGCCAAAGTGTCGGGAGAACCAAACGTTTCTCCGTCCCGGGCCGATGCCGCGCCCGAGGAGCCGCGTGGTCAGGTCTCCGCAGGAGAAGAAGCTAATGAGAAGCGTTCCGCCGCGCCGACGCCGGCGCGAGTCAGCGCCGCGTTTTACGGAGCGCGCGCCTTCCCTCGCGCAACTCAGATTTCCCCGAGCCGGATGCAGGCGGCTTCACGCGCGGGACCGGCGGGGACCAGCGGGGGCACCGCCTCCCGGCAGCGCGCCACTGCGTGCGTGCAGCGGGGATGGAAGGCGCAGCCCGACGGCGGGTTGATCGGCGAGGGCGGATCGCCCGGCAGCACCAGTCGCTGCCGCGTCCGCTCCACGTCCGGATCCGGCACCGGGATCGCACTCACCAGCGCCTTCGTGTAGGGGTGCTGGGGTCGCTCGATCACGTCCGCCGCCGTCCCCAGTTCCACGATCCGTCCCAAGTACATCACCGCCACCCGGTCGGAGATGTGCTTCACGACCGAGAGATCGTGCGCGATGAAGATCAGGGTGAGGTCGATCTCCCGGCACAGGCCGGCAAGGAGGTTCAGGATTTGGGCCTGGATCGACACGTCGAGGGCTGACACCGGCTCATCTGCCACGACGATCCGCGGCTCCAGCGCGAGGGCCCGCGCGATCGCGATCCGCTGCCGCTGGCCGCCCGAGAACTCGTGCGGGTACTTGCGCAGGAACCGCGGCGCCAAGCCGACGCGCTCCATCAGACGGTGCACGCGCGCCGGGATGGCTTCCAACGGGCAGACGCCGTGGACCCGGAGCGGCTC
>Ga0194133_10004949_pt1 | contig 17304 bp, 4 predicted proteins | sample TA2KigOf40mmetaG_FD_155448 | JGI IMG/M metagenome (GOLD analysis project Ga0194133, IMG submission 155448) | Freshwater microbial communities from Lake Tanganyika, Tanzania - TA2015055 Kigoma Offshore 40m | ecosystem: Environmental > Aquatic > Freshwater > Lake | place: Tanzania: Lake Tanganyika... | reverse complement strand
TTTAAAAATATTTTTGTGGTAATCATTCATGTATTTGCTCAGTTCAAAAGGCAGCTTTTTCCTTACAGAAAAATTTTGCTTATTTTGGAAACTCGGCTGGGCCATGATTTTAACTATTTACTATCTGACAGATTCTAATCTTCAATCATGTGTTTGGGGGTTGTGGGTGTAAAAGAACCCTCTTAGGGTATATGAGACTCAAGGTAAGTAAAAAAATTTAGTGAGGCTGGTTATGCATGTAAATTTAAAAGTAAACCCAAACCATTTTCATTAAAAATCATATTTTTTATTAACGTTACTCTGGTGTTGAAAAAACACATTTTTTATTGCATCAATCAAGAGATGTTTTTATCTCCCAATCACTTAATATTAGATGAAATATGACCTCTTAAATTTCAATACATTTCAAGACCATTAATCAGTTATCTTAAATGGGTTGTCATAAAGATTAATTCAAGTAATAACAGTCTCTGGTGTATAATCTAAGTGTGGAAAGGGGTTTTATAGTTTGGAATAACATGCACCAAACTTAAATGACTTTACTAGGAATGAGAAACAGTACTTAAAAGTACCTGAAATTGTTAGCTTAGGTTTTTCAAACATAAACACGGTTTTGACCGGTTGTAAAGAGTTGGATCATCAGTACAGGTAATATAGCCTTTATTAATTGTCTCATTAATACAATGAAATCAGTCAAGATTGACTTTTGTGTACATAGGCATGGGCTCACGTATGTATCTATAATATTCGTTAGCAATAAATTCAACCCAAAAAACAGACAATTTTTGGATAACTACAAAAGGGACAATGCCTATGTTGGGTGCATTTGAAACAACAATGTCTATTAATCAAAACACAGAAAGTTGTGGTTAAAACAAGTCTTCAGTGAAGTCTGGCCATCAATCCACATTTAACTGGAACAAACCCTAGGACTCACAAGATTGCTTGTTCTTTGTTCCCCTTAATTACCTTAATTCAAAAGTTTTGATGGGGTGTAAGTCTCCAGTCACTAAAGTTAAGGTAAAAAATAATTCTCATTACAAATTTTGAAATATATTTGAAGTTCAAAACCTCATGTTGTCATAAAACTTTTGCTCAATTTTACTTGCAACAAACAAAATTGTCCTCTGAGTAAATTTCTTCCTTTACCAATTGAGCTTCAGCATGGAAAAGGCACGTATATCCGTTATTGCTTGCTTGAAATGACTTTTGTCTGTCTTCAATATACCAACTCTAACCACCAGGCAGGCTCTAGAAAGTCATAATGAGTGTCACACATGAGAGGGGAAGAAAATGACATGTGACAAATTTAATTTGGACAATCTTTACTTGCATTTTATAGACCCTAGTTTCCTCATTGCTTCAATTAAGCAGGAAATTTGATCTGGCAAGGAAATGAATTTTTTAATTTTTCAAATTGTCATTAAGGAAAAAAGTTGCCTCTTTTGTTGTTATTCATGTTGTATATTGCTATAACAAAGACAGACATTAGTTTTTCTAACAACTTTTGCATCAGTCAATTACTCGATCAGACATTGAACAAAACTTTTGCAAAAATAGCTAATTTAAGACAGTTTTAAAGTCATGGAGGAATTTCTACCTACAGGAAGTTGTTAAAAACAAGTTGAAAATCAATTAAAATTTGTCTTACAGAACTTGTTCAAAGGAAGGATATGTTTTCATTTATTGCTTTACCTTTAAATGGGCCAAAAGCTTCCAAAACTCAGAAAAACTGATTAGAGCCATACATAAGTTCAGGGCTATTGGTCCTATATCTGGCCACTTTTAGGCAACACACACACCCTCACACATAAAAACCTTAGTTGCCAAAATGTCATTTTAACAAGATGCTGAGAATGTCTCCTATGCAAAAGTTGGAACAAAGTATTCAAAACATGAGAATCTCAATAGAAATAATCAAGAAGTGGAAAGAAGGGTCTTTTACCAGCTGATATTTTTATTTCCTAAGATTGATTCAGTAAAATTTGCATTTTTTGTCAAGTGTTAGTGCAGATGAAATGGTACATTTGGGAATAACATTAGATGAAATCAAAGAAACCACTTTCAAGTTTTATTTCTATCCTTTTTCTCCAGAGAGTAATCATTGTAATTCAAAGTTTGACATTTCCTAAAGTTAGAAAAGAAAAAGTTGTCAAATGATCTTTTTGAACTCTGCCTCAGTTCTGTTAAAAAACAAAGGGGTACATGAAATTCTCAATTTTTTAAAAGGTTCACAGCAAAACAAAGAAAGCAAGAAGAAAAACTTCTAAATTGTTGTCCCAGTGTTAAAAGAATATTGGTTTCATGCATGAAGTATGACTGACAAACATTTTGGTCACTTTTATGTATCTATAGCCATTAAAGAGCAGCTAAGCTGCCATCACTAGGTACTATCTCTTTTTCCCATTTTTCACTGTGCAAGCTTGCGACTCAACAGGACAAACTGATTAATGTTTAAGTGATTTATATCTATATAAATTTTTTTGAGCTTCATTTTTTGTACAATTGCTTTATCCAAAATTCAAAGCCAATTCATACAAAGATTGTCAAAGTCATTGCAGAGGAAGAAATAAAACCAACTTGAAAATACCCTAATTTTCATTGGATAGCTCCTAGACTTCCTATTGTCTTAAAATGTCTACACCAATTTGAGAGTGTTTGAGTGCAGAGGGACAATTTGGTTTTGATGTCTCACAACCTTTTGACGCCAACCAATTCTGCAGAAAGTTGTTCTGCCTGGTTGGCATCAAAGGACAATGGATCTTGTAATTAATTCTATTCATGAATTGAGACCATTTCTATATATCTTTTTGTCCTCAATGCAAAACTGGTTTTTGCAATTTGTATCTTTCCTCATCCACATTTCTTTCCAAAGATTTTATCGCAAAACTGAAATTCTACATATTTTAATTAGATTCATCTTTACACCTAAGTTTTTCAATTTTTTTCAACACTGTATGGTCAAGGTTCATTTTTTTGCATAGAAGTAGCTGGTTGTGAACAAAAAAAATAAGTGCAAAACAATGAATGGACTTAAAAAAAGAATGGGCTTGAAACATTTCATGCTGTGAGCATTGAAAAAAATGAAGATCGTTTGAGAATGAAATTTTCAGTATCACCTTCAAACAGTTTTTATAGACTAAGAAAGTTTTTTACTAACCATGAAATTGTTCAATGATAAACATGATGGCCAGAGTTGTTTGTATTTTTATGATGACTGACTGAGTGAGAATTTTTGACCCGATGCACCTGGTGTTCTTTAAACTTATTGGTTTACAAAAAAAAAATCAAAGGCCTCTCTGATTGACAATTATAAAGTAACCTGCTCCTTTAAAATAGTCAATACTAATTAATTGTTAGAGTCTTAAAAGCTCATTGCAAGGCACAGTCTAGTAACAACACAATAAATTTTTCTCAAGTCAGGATTGACTCCAGGTCATGGACACAACAGACTTGTCTTTTTTTAAGTCATTCATATTAGTACCTAATGGATTCTTGCATCGCCTTGTCTGGACATTTGATTGTTAATTTTGCACAAAGTAATTTGAATAAAAAGTATCTTTATGCCTCTCTTCTAATTTGATAATGTTTTAAGCGTATTAGACAAAAATCAAGTGTCATTTTCGTTGCTACCAAAAACAAATTACTGAAAGGCTGCCAGATTAATTGATCAATTGACAGCTTTTTTGCAGAACCAATTCTTATAACACAATAGACAGTATCAATATAAATTAATAAATCACCTCATCGATCTTATAATTAAGGCATCATCGGCTTGAAATTACTTAAAGCAAGAGTCCTTTAACAGCAGACTCTAATGCAATCATTGGTGAGGTCTAGGGTATTCCATGGTTGCTTAACATTTTAATAAAATATATTTTGTTTTCAATTTATTGCTTCCCAGATTCATTTATTGAATAGCCATAAAATTTGATTAGACTTGGTTTTCTAGTTTCTTCATAGAATGTAGGAAAAGAAGGATTCCCAATCCTGATTTTCATGAAAGAATTTTACATTATTGAGTGAACAATCCAGACTCTTTTTAAGATCCTTCAATGGTCATATTTGCAGACAACCTCCCATTTTTCATCTTCCTTTTCTTCTTCACCAACACAACCTTCAATCAGATAAAAATGTTGCCATGTAATTTTTCCCTGCTGGTCTATCAGCTATAAATAATTTCACTCATTTGCATAGGCCCCTTTAAATGGTCTCCCCAGGAAATGTTGTCCCCTGCAGTTAGTAAAGAGGCAAAGTCACCTACACATTCCACCATTTCGAAAATAACTTCTGAAATTAACAATACCAGCAATTCTAAAAGACTTCCAGGAGTTTCTTACACAGACTTTTTCTTACTCCTTCACTCAGTTTTGATGGTTATTGACATTCATGGCAATGAACCACTTGTAGCCAAAATGGATGTAATAAAAAGGTAGAGATAAATGCGCGGTTAAACAAATTTGTGGCCACAAAGACCTGGTTGAAACTTTGAAAAATATTTTTGCAAAAATGAAGTTTTATATTTAGAAAACTATCATCATTATTCACAAGATTTTTTCTTACTGATCGATCAAAGATTGTACTTTTTGATTTGCAAATTCTTACATGAGAAATTTTTATCACACTTTTTAATCGATTTCATGCATTTTTTCTTGTTCAACATTACTTTTGACACACATCAATTTAAAAGACTTTTTTATAACAGTTTGTTTTTAAAATATGTAAATTAAGTTGTAATCTTGCAATTGACATTTACAGCAAATACATATTCGTTAGTAGATTTGAAGATATCTTTTGATACTTTTAAACTTTAAGGCAGATTTTTCATATGATTGCCAGTGGTTGGAGTCGAAACCATCAACCAGAAAATTATATGACTATCCTGGAAACCACTTTTCTTAGATATGATGGTAATGTAAATCTCTTGATAGTTTTAGTTTACACAGATTTATTCTTTAAGGGTCTAGTATATACTCTCTCTTTCTATCTCTTATGAGGCCAGCTTTGTACTTTTCCTGCTGATCAGAGACTGACATTGTAATAGTAACGTTCATTAAGATTCAATTAAGAAATAGAACTAATTGAAAGCACATGTTGCTTTTATTTTTGGCAGACTTATAAACATAATAGTATAGGCCTTGTTGAAGGTCTTGCAAAACAATCTCTTTTAAGATACCTGAGCAATGGTTGGGAATCGTTTTTGACATGTTTTGTTGCAACCCATGGTCAAAAGATGGTCCAAGGTTCAAACCCACTACTAGATTCCTGCAACCAAGTGCTTTGACCTTTTCTTCATTGCTATCTCTTCTCCAATTACTGCCCCATGACCCCTCAAGAACCCCACTTTCTTTCCAACCACAGTCCTTCCCTCTTACCCCTGAGCTTCATTCCCCACTCACCCCAATGTGATTTGCGTTGCATTCTTATCTTTTGACACAATGGCCGTCCATATTGAACATGTATTAAGCCTAACTTATGTACAGATGGTATAATTCTTAGATGGTGTTTCCAAATTTCAAACTTATTAACTTAACTATAAGCTTTCCAAGATCAGAAAATGAAACCCATTTGACAATATTAATAACTTTTCATCCCATGTTTCCTTCTTTTTTTATGTAAATAGTGTTTCATAAAATAATGATCATTCAAGCACACAAGGGCAACATTGTTCACACTCACTCATTTTCACTATGACTTTTTTGCCATTTGTACCACCTGCCACGCTGCCCCTCTCTGTATACAACAAGCAAGCAATCTGTCAATATTAAAGCAAGTCACCGCCATCCCCATACATAACATAATACCACAAACACTGTCAGTGAACAACTCATGTACTAAACTTGATGATTTCAAAAACATCTCCTTAGAATTGTTTATGTTTAAACAAATTTAAAAGCTTGATCTCATGCACATACCTGAACACAATGCCGCCTGCTGAGTCTAACCAAGGAACCAATTGGAATAACTGAGCATCTTTATATCTTATTTTCGTCTTTCTTCAATCAGTTAGCTCAAAAACATTATCTTCTTCATTCTTTACAAAATTATATTACAGACTTTTTTTTACTCGCCCTTTATTTTACAGAGTTTTGGGATTGCTTGAAATGAGAACTGATTATTCTAACGCAAAACCAAGCAAAACTCATAATAGTTCCATTATATTCATATTTCTCTAATATTTTCAAATTCTAAATTTTTTCTCATGTTTTGTTGTAATATTACTTGATTGTTAAAATCTGAAATTATGGTAATACCCTGGGGGAAAAAGGTTTGTGGAAGATTCTAGAGAGTACAAAACAAAGCCCAAAAACTTGGCTCAGGGAAGAATCAATGCCTGTCAATTCTTATGTAATGATTCATCAATTGATAATTGAAATGAGGACACACACTAAATTTCAGCCATTTTTATATTAAATGTATGAAAGAGCAACATGCTTATATCAAAAAAAGTTTGAAAAACCGTTTGGATTTTCTTGATTCATTTAAATTCTGTGCAAATTCTCATAACTTTGATTTGTCAAGCCATATGAGAATATTTTAATTAGAATTCGGAAAAAAATTGTTTCTCATCTAGAAATGCAGGATCCAAAAAATTTTCCATTTCTCTATGTTATGCTAATGAAATCATGTGAGGCAGTTAGCAATTAAGCCACTGATATAAATGAATTCATCTTTTGTTTATTTTATAAGTATCCCTTTTTTTGAAAGGAGAGAGAGAAAAAAATACCCCAACTAGTCTAGATCTAAATGAAACTTTTTTTGATTTTTTTCCCATTCAAGTTCAGATATGTAGGATTCCTCCTCCACCACCATGGAGGAGACAATTAAGCCCCACCCTCACAATCCATCCATCCCCAGACCCGTGTGAAAACCAACTCAGCATACTAATAGCAATCCTTCAAACAAAAGAGAATCTCACTATTTCTCTCTTCAATTAAGGGTTATATTTAATATGCATTCATGCAAATGGAGGGGCATATGTGTGAGTGACTTAGTCCTCATGCATATGCAAGGGTTTAATGAGGGTAGGAGATCAACTTCCATGGGTAGGAATATAACTACTGGGAAAATGGAATTTGTTGAACAATTTCTAGACTTGTTGCTTAACATATAAAATAATTTTTCCAAAATTATTCTTTATCTTTTTTTCAAAAAAGGACATTGGCAAGCATGCACAGATGTAGGTAGCACACATGCATCTTGTTACAATGTTTTTACGAACACTACATTATTTTTGAGATTACACAACATTTCTATTCACATTTGGTTCCCGAGCGGTCTTGATCAATACGCTCCTGTCTCACCTGTCAATAAAGAGGGTCAAACAAAGGTTACTTGCAATAAGGATCAAATACAAAATTCACTTGATTTGGTATTACAATAATCACTTCTTAACACAAGCTTTCTTCTTCTTCTAATAAATGATTGATCTCATGCCTTGCAATTATCACCAAGTTGATTCAACTCCATTTGTTTGCATCTATTACTGAGTCAGGTCCTATGCTTTTAAAAAAGTCTGTAGTCAAACCAGGCCAAACAAAGGTTACTTGCAATTAGCATCAAATACAAAATTCATACCCTAGATCTCATCCTGAGCTGGGTAGCACAACTATTTAGCTAAATTCTTGCCTCCAAAAAGCTTAGGTTGCCATCAAAGAAATATTCCATTCATTCAATAATTATAGTCATAAAAATGAAAAGTTTAAAAATTTAATCAAAAATTCTTTTACTTTCAGGAATGATATTGAAATAAGTGTGAAGTCAAAGCCCCACAAAAAGCGTCGCGTGAAGCCATCATCAGGACGTGGAAAATCAGCAAAACCCGCAGGAACAAAGTCAAAGAGCTTCATCCGGCGTCTTTTCTGGTCTGCTTTTCCATTCCAAATGATGTTAATGGCTGCAATTTTCTTCACTTGGATTTATCAGCCAAGGAGTTGTGACCAACAAAGCTTCTTTAGTCTTGTACCAAAACTCACTTTCCCCAATGGCCCTCCACCCATTTAAGAACTGAAAAAAGTTATTAGCTAAACATTTTAATTTGAAACCAAAGCCTCACTTATGCTTTAAAAGCCAATGGTTATTAAAAAGCTCATTATGTAACAATCAATCGGACAGTGACTTCAATCTTGTTGCAAATATTTTTCTGCAGATAAGAAAACTGCCAATGAAGTTGCATTTCAGTAAAAGTACTTTGAAAATTACTTGAAATTAAATGTCTACTTAAGAAAAAAGACTTTATTTAGCATCTTAAACTGCCTTAAAAATGTTTTCCTCCCCTGGAACTGTGATCTTCTGGAAAGGGATTGCTACTATACACCCAAGTCAAAATAACATTCTGCATTGACTAAAAAAAGATTCATTGCCTGGATCTAATTTATTACAGATTTCATTTTTTTCCAAATCCACTCAAGCTCTTCTATTCTCCAAACTCACAATTACTTTGCATGTGTGTGCATTTTCAGAAAAAGTTGTAGATAAGCTGTTAAAGATTTCATTTATTTACAGATTGATGAATTTTAGAGTCAAAACAATAAGGGTTTTTTCTCAACACCCTATAAGTCAATTAAGAAAGTTACAAATTTATTTATGTTATATCACTGAAATTTTCTTTCATCCTCATGAGTTTAACTTTTTTTAATCTTTGAACTTTTATTTGACAATTTTGGTGCTTTTTTTACTGACCAATCTTTAAAGAATGTTATTATACATATATTAAAAAGTGTAGAAAAGTAAAGGACCACAATGGAATGTAGGGTTGTTGTACCTGAATGGATCTTTCTTTTTCCCCATATTCCCTGCCTTCAAATAGCTTGCCGGTGTCTTAAATAATCATAGACTTGAAAATATCAATTTCTGACAATCAATGTAATTATTGGTACCGGTGTACAAATACATTTTAAATTTAATAAATGGCAAATCTATTTTTCAGACTAAATATATTCTTATCCCTCATTCCACTTCTCAAATTGTAAATTTAATTCTTAAAAAGTTTTTGTGAAAAGTTCAAAAAAGTACAAAATTGAAAGTGTAACAAAAACTTTTTTTTATGTGTGTCCTCAATGATCTTTTTTTCAAATTGACTTTGTAACAAAAATTGTTTTCAAATCCAAGTGCCTTTTTTGGAAAAGCTATTTTCTTGTCTATTTTTTGCTTTCGGTGAAAATATTTTGAGAATTTCAAGAATAAAATTTCAAATTGATTTTCAAAAGGTCTTTTTCAATCCTAATTAATATAATGGAAGAAAAAACATTTAAAGTGGATCAGAGAATGTCACATTTGGGTTTAAGTTTTTTGACAATATTTTTATTAACTAGGCAACGATAAAGTATGCTCTGTAAATTATACACGAACATAAAGTAATTGGATCCAAGGTTAATGGGAATTTAGACCAATTAAATCAGTGGATCAATGGTCAGAACACCGAATTTCACCACATCAGCCTTACTTCAATCCCCTGAAGCCTTAACCTAACATAAAGTACAAATACAAATCTCCCTCTGAAATAGATCTCAAAGATCTTTCTTTCACAGAACCCATGCCCCATGGCTCTAATCTTTATAGGAATTACAAGTCTAGAATACAGTGATTGCTTTTCAAAAGCAGATCAGGAATGCCAGTGAACTTTCTTAGTAATTTTTTGGCAAATTAAAGTTTAAAGTTAAATCAACAGTGTTATGACTGAGTTGGTGTTCATCAATGCCCTTGTTTTTGTAGTATGCAATGTCATGGTTTGAGCCATATCTGCCAGAAACATCATACAGACACCTTGACCAGTAGACCCTGGAAAACTTATCAAGCCCTCAAGAATTCACCTCATTATCTAGACTTATTTCAACAGAAAGATTATCCCCTTCTTTTGTCTACAAGACTTTTTCCTTGACATGAAAGGCACAATTGCAATGGATTGGAAACAGTTTTTAGCTCGGATATTCTCATCCCATGTGGCAAAAATTAAAGTTTTAGTTGTTGAAAACCACTACCTGACTTGACTAGGTTTTTGTCAAGCAAAATACAATAAAAGGCTCTGTCAATTGCATGTTTTGGCTCAACAAAGTGCTTCACGCAAAAAAAGGACGAGAATTCTCTTCAAATTAGAGACATCTCTTAAACACTGTTGATAAATTTCCCTCCTAAAATGTCCAATATTTTAAATCTACTTTTGGTTGAATTTGGTTAAATTAGAGCACTTTGATTTATGTTGTTGAAAATGAAGCACTATATTAAGTCTCTATAAAAAGTTACAGTGTAGGAGGGGATTTTTTTTATTGTCTCTTGCTTGTCATTTCCCTTCAATAATGAGGTTTAATTTTGTATTTCCCAAAAAAACTGTAAAATTATCATGGCAGTTTTACTCTAAAGCAATTCAAAAGGAGGCCATATTTAAGTTACTCTTTCATGTTTTTTCACCATTTAAGCAACTTTTTATGTCAATATTAAGTACTTGCTTGTAAAGATAGCTTTTTTTTGGTTGGTGTACATCATCCATGAAAAATTGACTTAACATGATTGTATGCAGCTGGCAAAAGTTGTTTTGAGTTTCAACATACATGACCGAAAATATCTGAAAAAGTAAAAAAATTGTCTAGCATGGAGAGGCCAGTGATGAAGGATCTTCACAATCAAGAAAAGAATTAATAATGAAACAATTAAGTGATGGAATGGGTGACCTTTCAATGGACTGGGAACACCTATAGGTTGCAATATAATTAAGCATCAAAGAGAGACAGACGTTTGCTGTCTAGTGGGAAGCATCTGTTACTTGCAGCAAACTTATGTATAGTGTGGAATCCAAAAGCAGGATTTAAAGATAGCTTGACAAAATAAATTAAAGTAACCCCAAAGATGAATAAAGTGAACATTATCCATAAAGAAAGCAATTTTTGCAAAGATAGAAATCATAAATGTATTTATTTAGGCCTCATGGCCATATTTGGTTGACTCTTTTTGCTTTTCTATAGCTTGTGGTTTGTATGTGGTTATGGTATGGTTTTGTTTTATTGCATCTGTCATGCAACTAGTGATTCATATTTTTTACAAGAATCTTGTTAGTTCTAGAAAATGTGAATCTGCAAAGCTTTAAATGTCTTTAACTACATGATTTGCTACTTGAAAGGTGGTTAGGACTTAATAAGAGCTCACCAAAATTATATTTTTAAAATTATTTAAAAATAATTTGTATTTGACAAAACTGATTTCTTGAGTGTGACAGCTGAGAACTTAAGGCTACCAAGGAGTGCAAGTTGATGAGGAAAACTGGGATTTTCTTATTAGTGCCAATGCCCCACCCAGGGGAAAAACCTCATTTCCCTGTTAGACAGTCAGTGGAAGTTCTTCATCCTGGATTTAACCATTCGTTGAAGATTTTTGAGGCTAAAATAAAAAGAGAGAGAGGTCAGGAAGGTTCAAAAAGTCTTAAATTAAGGTCAGTTTTAAGTCTGTCAGGATTTATTAAAGAATAAAAGTTGAAGTCCAATCAGCTGAAAATGGCAGCCAGTGTGTATCTTAAAGCATTTCCTCCTTCTTTTGTGTTGGTACTTTTTTGCAATCTAAAACCCATAAATATTTTTAGCATTAAAACTTCAGCCATTTATTAGTAAGCTATCTATCTATATGTATTTGGAAGGTTCAATGAATTACTCTGTGGCCTTGTGGCATGGTATCTGGACGGGGATTGGAGGATCTTAGGTCCAAACCCTAGTAATTCAAGGCAACACTTGATCCAGATTATCTTCACAGTTTTCTTCCTCATTTTTTAGTTTTATATATAAGTTCTAAGTGATAAAATTTCTAAAATTTAATACTGTACTGAATTGAACAATCAGCAAATACTTTAGCTTTTGGATGGACTTGCTTTTTTTTGCAGGCACCTGGTCACCCAAATAAGGTCATGGAAGGTAGCCAAAAATCAATCGGCATTGAATTGACATTGAAAATCAAAAATACAAAATTGAGAACCAGCTAGTTTTTTCAGAAAAGTATGTTTCAAAAAATTGCAAATTTGATCTTATAGGTAGCAATATTTGCCCATTGTATTGTACTGTTTATTAAAACTCAAACATTTTAATTCACCCTTATGTCCCTTATGTCTTGGAAACTATTGTGGCTCAAGGGTGGGAAAAAGCTGTGATTTATAATTTTTTGAAGAGGTGCTTTATCCAGTGGAAAAAACCACCATCACCATTGAGCTATCATTACAGATAATGTAGACTTTGATAGACAAAAATTAAAAATTTGTCAGCATGAAGGTCGTCGATGTGAGATAAAAAAAAGCCATCACTCATACTAACATGAAACTAGGTGGCTGAGAGGTCATAGGCACCTGACTGAGAACTAAGATCTAAGGTTGTGGGTTCAATACCCGGCCGCCCATGCCTGAAATTTTTCAACCCCAGATTGCAAAAAAATTAACAAAGCACCCTCAGTCAGGGTAATAGTAATCTGCACTGACCATAGCGACTCCTATGGCGGGACTCTTATAAAGGTATTGATCACGCATTAACACCTGATGAGTCTATACTGCACAAGATTATTATTATTGTAAGTAATATATGGTCTCATCTCCTCCCAATGGTGCACCAAATTTGACCAAGAATATGAGCTTAGAATCATTCTGGGGGCTGCATTCATTCAGTGTGTATTTGAGAAAAATACTTTAGTATAAATTATTGTTGAATCCATTTACAGGTTGTTTACAACTTCAATTAGTGTTCAGTCAGGGTAGGGTGTACCACCCAAAAAAAATGGATTGCAAAAAAAAATTTTTATTTATCCAGTTTTACAAAGCTGAAAGTAAACAATGATCAAAAATGTTTTTTTACATCTTGTTGGTTGGACACTTCATTATTGACTAAATTTCTCATGTTTTTTTTTATCTAGACGAATTTTTTTTGGAAAAAAGTCGGCATAGAACTGCGCCTACTGCAGCCAACTTTCAACGGCATTTCACTTCGTCTACAGCCGATCAGTTCCATTTTGCTCCACCTTCAAGTGACGCTTTTCAGATATTCTGCAGAACAAAGTCAGAATTTTTGAAGGGAAACAACTCACCAGGCGCTTGTTGAGTCTTTCAACAAAGTTAGAACATTTTTGTGGCTTAAAAGAGCTGCGCCGGTGACGAAAAAGCCAAATAGTTTTTGGTAACATTTCAGTGTTGGAAGACAATTAAGACAAGTTACAAATAAAAAGAAGAACCATCTTAGATAGGCCATCCATCCTGAATCAATACATTTTATTTCTTGTTTTTGTGATTTTTTTTATTATCTGAAAAGTTTAACTGCAATGATGCAATGTGGTGATGGAACGAATCACCATTATGGACACCATAACCCAACTGTACCCATGGATTTACACATGCCACAACCATTTTCTTACTACAGGTAAAAAATATTTAGCCAGAATGTGCACCTTAATTGTGTTGTGGATCTTTGGGGGGCGATGGGTTGCAGGGCTTAGGTTAAAAATCTAGACACAAACTCTATCAAGTTGACCTTTCACCACTGTGCCAATCATTAAAAAAAGTCCCAACAACAAAATTCACCCTTGAAAGGCAGTCATTCATTCATTTTTAGAAAAAACGTATTTTATGTCTAAAATAATTTCATTATAAACTTGGTGGGCTCTAGGCCACCTAGCTAACCGCACGTGCCCTAATATATAAGGATCTTGATTCTGGATTCCAAGGATGAAGGAAAAGGCGCATCTGGTTTCAAACTTTGACCTGAACTTTTTAAAAAAGGCAGGATTCTGGCCCACAGAGGCAAGTTTTGGGGCTCTGAGACCAGATTTTTGGAGAGCAGCTCAAACTAGACCTAGCAATTTTATTCATTTTTCATGAGACAATAAAGGTTTAATAATTTGCCATACAAGAAATTTGTTATACAATACTAAATCTCATCTCCATGTGCCTTTCATCCCCTTGGTCAAGAAGGTGTTAATTATTATGCCATTTATTAAAAGAACTTTTGATTATCAATTATATTTTTCTGAAAAAAGTGTCTTTAAGCTTAAAGGGAAATTCAAAAAATGTTGCCTATTTTTGGAAGAAAAGAAATCAAAAAATGAGCATGGATGAACTTTAAGACAAAAGTTTTTTTTGGAGCTAAAAGTCTTTTTAAATTTAATTTTTGAAGTCAAAGCTTTCAAAATTTTCCATCTTTAGGTATAATATTATAAATGGTATTAGACCAAACAAAAGCATTTTGATTCCCAGTTGGTCAAAAATGGTCTTTCAGCCTGATGGCTCCTTTGACCAATGAAAAATTTCATCTTGGAAGTCTTAAAGCAATCTTTCACCTCAGATTACAAAAGTCATCCTTGAATAACACAAGCATTAACTTAGCTGCCATTGGAAGAGTGATTGTGACAATTTGTTTGAAACTCTCAATATTGAATGACTATAGTTACAATTTGTAAGATCTCAATCATGATTGACAGTGTTTTGGGATGCTTCACTGAGTTTATGATTTTCACAAAATATATTGACGAAGAGACAAAAGACAAAATCAGAAATTAGAGAGTTAAAATATTTTAAATGTAAAAGACAGATACTGCCCATTTGAGAAGAAGCCTTGGCCAAAAAATAACAGCCCTAGAGTACATTATTTTTATTAAACACTGCCAAGCAACAGGTATAACTAACATTTGCACCCATTTGAGAGTTGTGCTGTTGTTTCAAAACCTCCCAAACAGGCAGCAAAGTTAATTGATCAACTGATCTTATGTTTAAGTTGAGCTTGCAATCCACCATTCATTTCTTGCATTCTAAAAAAATTACAATAATGTATTTCTATACTTTAATTGTTATCCTTTGAAAACTTATTTTTAAATTTTCCTCCCAGAATTGCTTTGCAATTAAAATCTCTGCTAGATACTTTCCCTCTATTACTAAACCCTTCTGTTTTACTGTTTTTTTGAGAGAAACAAACCCTTTGAGATTTTTTTGCTTATCAATTAAAAAAAATTCACTGTGCTTGTTTCTCAATATCATTGACAATTTGCTCAATTCCAAAATGTTTTATGTTGTCTGTTGGCCACAACCTCTTTCATTTCTTCAATAAATGTTTCATTTTAGTCAGAGTGGCTTGCAAATACACATATTTATTTTTGCTTCTGGGAAAACCTTTAAATCATTATGAATTTTTAATCATGCGTTCATACACAAAAAAATTGAATACTGTGAAAAATGAACAGAATCGTCAAAAAATGTCTGTTAATCATAAGTCTGGCTTTATTGAGAACATCTTACTTAGTGATTGGTTGGTTACAAAATCTATCAGGCCTAAGAAGCCTCTCAAGCTCAAAACCTCATTGCTAAAACCAGCTTTCCTTTCTCAGATTGCTTCAACAAACATTAAAGAAATGAAATTATTTCAAGATAACTAAAAAACCTATTGGGTCATCAATAACTTGGTAGTTACAGAGCAGAAAATCCACAACATCAGTGCTGATTTTAATCCAAGTCCCAACCTCCAATCCAAACACAAATCAGTACTATTTATGTACCAAAATTTATTGTTCACTAGGTAATTCATATGCTACTCTTAAAAGTAATGCAATTCATGAAATTCCAAACAGACAGACGAAAATTATGAATCTAACATGATAACTTTCATTAACTTCTTAACAGGCTTCACTAAAATTTTCATCAAAATATTGCCTTAGAATAAAATGCTTAAATTTTGAACAATCTATAATTTTTCTAAACACCAAAGCAACTTTTTTTAGTAATTATTGCTTCAGTTGAAAACCACTCTTTTTTGCTAAAGTCTCCAATATTAATGTCAAAAAAGACATTAAAGCAAGGAGCACGTTGGATGAATTTGAAAGAACGTGACACTATTAACACTTTAAAACGTGAAACATTTTGCCGAAATTGCTGATCACTCGCTTTTCAGTTATCAAAAAAATTGGGATATTATGGTTATATTGGGAACTAAAAACAAACTTCCTTTTGTGTTCTTTCCAGCTGTATAATGGACAACAATGCAATATTCGCAGCACAACAGGCTCAGTACAACAGAATGTATGTAGGATTGGATGGCTCAGGTGGAAGGTGAGTTGAAAACACAGTTTCAGAGAGAATGATTTTTTTTCAATTTCCAAACTCTTTGTTCATAATTTTGAGGTCAAATAGTGCAATCATGTATTTGGCCTTTTCAAACTTTAACACTACCTCCATCAGGGGTGCATTGTACCCCAAAATTCCCTAAACCTGCCTCCAAGAAATGAAACACTTGTTTCTATATTCTGATCTTAAATTATCAATGAATGATTTTTTAGTCCATTTGAAACCATTTAGAAGAGCTTCTTAGATGATTTAAGTGGGATTTTTCACTGTAAATGGTTAAAAATATGAGATCCCAGGTTGGAACCCTTTTCCCACGTTTCAGAAACAACTTCCATAAAATCTATATAAAGGCTCTTCCTTGAATCTAAGTATTATTGTGACCCTTAAATGGTTTTGATCATGAATAAGGTTGGATGCAGAGTCTACATAACAAAAGTGATTGATGACCTTTTGTGATTTCATGATATCTTGATTACCTCCAAGGGCTTTAAAGACTTGAAAGATTTAAATAGTCATCTTATACATCATTTTTGCAGCCTATCCTTTATGATATTTTGCTACATCAAGGGTTGGTTGGGGAGGCTCAACCAAATGGTGGTGGTGTTAAACACCAAATGGGGAGTAAGGTGGATAGGGATAAATTTGATTGCCCAGAAGGTGGAAAATACAATCTGTCTACTCCATGCCCAATAAGTAAAAATCAAGAAGCATCCTTCCTTAGTTAAAGATTAACAAAGATTTTTTTGATAATTGATTACAAAAGTCTAATAAAGATCTTGCGGAAAAGGCGCAAAACATCAAAAAATCAGAATTTAAGATTTCCATTGGGGATCAATAGTTTAAGTGAATATATTTTTTGCAAGATTTGCTCAACTTTTATTTTATTTTTCAAATAATCATGATAAAAAAAGCTTCATTTCTTCAATTATTAAAAAGCATACCCAAAGTTAAAATGAAAGAAAGCAAAAATTTTTGATGTTTTTTTAGAAGATCAACAGAAGAAATTGGAGCTCAAAGCTCAATAAATACAAGGTAACAGCAACTTTTTTTCGTTTTTCATATCCTAATGCTGTTGCCTTTAGTACAAAAATAATTCAGAAGCAAGAAAAGACTTTTTTGTTTCTCTTTCATTCCATTTTTACAAAATGTTTCACACTTTTGAAGGATTTTGGAGCTACGCAAAGAGAAGAGCAGGGATGCTGCCAGGTCTAGGAGAGGAAAAGAAAACCATGAATTTT
>Ga0194133_10004947_pt1 | contig 17308 bp, 15 predicted proteins | sample TA2KigOf40mmetaG_FD_155448 | JGI IMG/M metagenome (GOLD analysis project Ga0194133, IMG submission 155448) | Freshwater microbial communities from Lake Tanganyika, Tanzania - TA2015055 Kigoma Offshore 40m | ecosystem: Environmental > Aquatic > Freshwater > Lake | place: Tanzania: Lake... | reverse complement strand
CGTGAATAGTGAGTTTAAGCCTGTTTCCGACAAAATAATTATGGGTGCGTCTGTTGTGTAAATAGAAATCGATTGTTCATCAATTAAATATATGATTTGAAAGTTCATATATTTAATGTATATTTTATAGCGTATATAATATACAATCTATAATGAATACGGAGACAGCTAGCAACCTGATTATTCCTCTACCCTATCCATCATTTATGAACAAATTCCCATTTCTACATGGTGCTCATGGTGGATCCAGAAAAACGAGAAAGCAGAAAATGTCTCGAAAACGAAAACAACAGAAACAAAAGTCTGGTAAAACACGACGCATGAGCAAAAAGTACTCTCGTAAATAAAAGACAAACAAAACAAACAAACAAACGTATTTTGTACTTACTTACTTACTTATTACCGATTCCAATCCATGATTTATACTATTGATAACAATAATATAAATGAAAAAACGTAATGCATGTTTGTTTATAATTTGGATATATGGACAATACGACTGCCGGCATGCGCAACTTTCACTGGAACCCATTTTTTAAATTTGAAATGAAATACGCACTCGATAAGTAGATTTTTATTTAAATCGACGTATTTGTCTTCCGATGTATCTTCGAAATCGTCTTCATCGTCGCTCTCTTCAATATAATCAATATTTTTATTCTCCTTTATTTTCCGGAATAATCCATTCATGAAGATACTCGTCTTGAGTGTAGGAATTCCGGCAATATTATAATATACAAGCGAATTATTTTTCCCACACGCATATAAATGATATACATCAAACTGTATATCGGCGCATACACTGAATACACATGAATATCGGTATTGAGGTTTCTTATAATCCATGGTAATAGGATGCATGGGAATCGATGACATTATCTTGGGTATTTTCGGAATAATGGCAGTCCCCGCGTTCCCGTTTCCGCTGTCATTCTCAGATTTGGATATGATTTTATTCAGTGGAATATTTAAATGCGGTGAGATTTCGTTCCATTTTCGCAATTGTATGTGATGCGACGTATAATAGACATTGTTTTTATCTTTCTCATAATGCGTAAGAATCGAGGATTCATCACTAGACTCAATATCCCACATATATGGCAGCGCAAATAAGAGCGACGTTTGTGCATGAATAATTAGATGATTCTCCAACATATCGTAAAGATATACGATCTTCTTTGAAAAGGGAATGTTTCCCAAAAGATATCCCTTGTACTGAATAATGTCTTCAATAACGAAAAATGACCTTTCATTTTCTTCCACAACAGTACCGTATAATAGTGTTCCGATACAGAGATCATACGATACATTCTTGTCCGCAATCATTATTTTGGATATTTTTTTCGAATAGGTATCGTGCTTGTTTTCACGGATCTCCATTAAATAGCATACATTCTCATTTTCATGGAAAGAAAAATAGGCATAATATTTCTTTCCATTGGGAATCGCAATTCCAATAGTATAAGAGGGATAAACTTTCTTATGTGCAATCGTTTCATAGGAAAGTTCAAATGTAGGTAATCTGGAAACAACAGTTTGAATTTGTAGCGGAGACAAATCATTCGATGTTGGCAGGTGAATCGTCATAATTATTTAGTTGGGTTGGGTTGCGTATAATCGTTATATAGTTATATATGTATATCTTTATATTCTTATTCAATTATTTTTTTACAAGCTCGGAGGATGCAGCGAAATCGGCTTCGTCTGTTGCAATATTAATGTTTTGCATGGCATCTAAGATGTATTGGTTCATATCATTCGCCGTTTCAAAATCAAAATCATTAGATACATTTGGCACTGGACTCGCGTTGTTTAAAATCGATGCATATTTTTCTTGTTGGAATTTTACTAAATCCTTTTTCTTTTTTACAGTACATGTTTGCAATATATAGTTCCATAACGAATGTGCGGAATAAATAATCAAAATAGATATGACAATATTTTTTATGAGAAACCACATAGATGTGGAATTGGAAGGGAAAATCTCTATATACAGATTTTAACATTTATCCTAGAAAATAAGAACGTGCATCCATCAAATAAGATGATATCGATAACTTAAAATAATATGAACCCAATATATAATGTCGCAAACTACGACAAATACTACATCTAATACGGTAATACCATTAAATGGTCTGCTTGATATCCAACAGAATTATTTGAATGATTTAGAAAGAATAACATACAATACAAATACCAATGTTGCACCGGCTTTATCCGATATAGAGAAAAAATTGGCTCAATTAAATAGTAGTTTTACGAATGCAAACACGTCCGCAAGTGGTATATTGACAGAGCAAGATAAAATAAAGGAAATTATTGAAAATGAGTATGAACGTATTTCCGCAGCCAAAGATGAAATTGATAACGTTCATTTTAGTAAATTGAGAACCATCGAATTGAATGAAAGTTATCGAAAGCGTAATGAGGAATATATACGAATTCTATTTGCGATTATTATTGCATTATTGATCTATGTTCTTTTTACAATCATTCTCCCCAAACCCATATATTCAATTTCCGTTGTAATTTTATTTAGTATCCTTTTTATTTATTCTGCTAATATCATTTTGAATATTTACAAGAGGGAGAATATAAATCACGATCGTTTAAACTTGATGCCGCCATCGGAGGCCCTAAGCAAAACCCGCGCAACTGAATTATCGAATGCAGCAGCGGCAAGTGCAACAGGCGCAAGTGCAACAGGCGCAAGTGCAATAACTGGTTCGGGTTCAGCAATTACTACTTGTATAGGAGAAGCATGTTGTTCAAGCGCATCTAGATGGGACGCTTCCATGAACAAATGTATTATTAGCTGCAGCGATCCAACAAAACCAATCAGCAGCGGAAATACCTGTGTTGCAACATGTGCTGCTCCATCGAAACTATGCGGGAATGCATGTATAGGTAAAGATGATGTATGTGGGGCGACAACTACAAATTCATTCAGCACTTTAGGCGACGAACGAATCAAGACAAAACATGATAGTAATGTTGATCCATATTCTCCCTTTGAATATAGTCATTATTCTCGGATCTAATCTAATGTTTGTTGATTGATAATTATTTATTATATTATAAAAAATAGCTATAATATAATACAGTAGAGAGATGGTATTTAATATTAAAAAGGGAATAAATAAAAGTACAAAATCTGTCGGAAAAGCGACTGCCTCTGTAGCTGCTCCTGTAGCAAAGGCAGCAGATCCCGTAGCATCTCCTGCTCCAGTCGCAAAGTCGGCTGCTTCCGTAGCAGCACCAACTGCAAATATTGCATCTTCGGCAGCAACAACATCAACAACATCTCCGCCTGCAACATCCCCAAGTTCATCATTGAATGATGATGCTCCGGCAGAATTCAACGCAAGCCAACCCGCTACATCCCGAAGTTCATCACAATCCGCTACAACAAGAAGTTCATCAGCGGAAGCGAGCCAACCCGCTACTGCAAAAAAAGAAAAAATACCAAATAAAAAGAAGGAACTTGTCAAACAATTAAAGGAATGCAATAAATTATCCGAGATGAAAACGAGTGAAATAACAAATTTAAAATTTGAGATAAAAGCTGCAAATAATGATAAAACCGATTTGTTAAATACAGTTAAATCCAAAGATCAACAGATTGGTAATCTGAATCAAAATATAAATTCCCTGAATAGTGATGTAGCTAGATTAACAAAAAGAATTAATGACCCGCTTGTAGAAACAGTGGAAGGTTTCGATTTTCCCGAAACAGACAGGGTGAATCGAAATGATCCATATAAGAATTATGATCTGAAAAGAAGTGGATTAAATGCCGCCGCCAATGAATACAAGAAATTATATGGTAATTATTTTCAAGGATACCAGGAAACGGAGACGATGCTTCGAGATGAGGCGATCCCAGAAATCCAATATTTATCTACGACGGATTTGAACGGATTGATGTACGCATATACCGCGGTTGAACAACAAAATAAAACATTGGAATCGCAAATCGAATCAACCAGTGATGAGTACTCGACCGATTTTCAAAAAGCAAAGTATGAAAACGATAATCTTGAATATACAAAAAAAATAAATGCATTCATGTTTTTTGGATTTTATATATTGGTATTTGTGTTTGCCTATGCGCTTTTTGAAAATACATCTTTCGATTTCAGCGTCCCGATAAAAGTAGTACTGATTATTGCCGCCTTTTTTTATCCCTATTGGATTGGATATATTTCACGCGCAATCATGTTTATTATTAAATACATAGGTGCGTTTATCAAAGGTACTCCCTATGAATCGTCTTCTCAATCTTAATTTCAAAATATATGCTTTCGATTTAATATATTATATCGGTCATTTAATAATATATTGTTTAAAATATATACATTTATAATGAAAACAATTTCAAAAAGATCAAACCATAAAAAAACCCAAAGAAAAAAATACCAAAGAGGTGGGAACACTGAACGAATTGAGAAATTAAAAAATTTTGTCGAATTCCTTCTGCAATTTGTATATTATAATTTTTGTGTTTCAATAATGCGTAAGTTTATACCTAAAAGTGATAGAAGTGAGACACATAAAACATACACATTTGAAGATTACATGACAAATAATATACCAGATATACCACGAATAGATTCAGGAGATTTAGTAGGTACAATAAATATATATTACAATAGCAATGGAGTTGCGTATCAGCTTCTACCCAGAGAATTGCTTTCAAATCAATATATAAAAGACATAGACAAGATGATCAAATCTATGGTAGATAAAAATACTATAGATATAACTAGAATATCCATTAATTTTATAGAAAAACTGTATCTTTCGAACATAATTACATACAAAGAAGATATGATACAAGATAATATTGACAGAAAACTAGCCGAAATATATAATATTCCACTTCCAGTGGAAGACTACCCATAAAAAATAGATATTCAATAACATATTGTATATCTATCAAACTGCAAATTTATTTTTTGTTTTCTGTTCTTTTTATTATTATATATATTATTCATGGCAGCAATATTATATATGTAAATCATATTCATATATTTACAGTTCATTCACATCAATCGATGCGTTATCTTCATCGTCTTGATCATCTTGATCCATAGATCCGGTTGCACTATCGTCTCCGTAATTAATGCGAACACCTTTCCAGCATTTATACTTTTCGTATTTTCCAAATTTCTTGTCCATATAGGCTTGGACCTCTTTGATTTTTGGCGAGTTCTTTCCATAGGCACCCTGATACCATATTTGAAACTCGCTTGTTAATTCGGTCTTTTGAATGGTTCCGTGAGGATCGACAATAATCTTGTCCGAAATAAACTCCGCAATGTAATCCTGGCTCTCGCGATACGATTTGCTCGACTTCAAGACAATATCGCAGTCTTTCACATACCCATGTGTCTCAAATGCTTTCTCTACAAGCATTGACATAAATACGTGTTTCCATGTTTCGAATTTCGCATTTAGTTCCTCCTCTTCCACAATCTTGAATTGGTATGGGCACGTCGGATCTCCCTGCACCGGATTGTTTGTAAACATTGACATGAAATCAACAACACGGATGCGTCGCCATGTTCCGTGATCCATGCTTTTGATTTCCATGAACTCATTCGAGCATAACGCCAGTTTAAACTGAGGAATGAATGATACCATTTCAGGCATATAGGGAGCTCGCGCTTGGAACTCATCCACGCCGCTTGTAATCTGTTTCATAATACCTACATTCACACTCTCTCCCTTGTCGGGTTCATTCATGACAACATATCGCGCCGCCTTTAGTTCAAGAATTTCCGGCGAAAGACCGCCGACTTGAACGCGCTTGCTGGTAATAATACTTACTGGCGCCGATGTAACCGCGTATTCACCCAAGATCATCGACATCAACTTCACCAACACCGACTTTCCATTCGATCCAACACCAATATACATATTGAATGTCTGATTCGGACACGTTCCAATAAGAGTCGATGCCAGATGTTCCCACATATAGGTATTGAGTTCTCTAACTGGAAACAGCTGTTCCATAAACAGCTTGATCTCGTTGATAATGATGCAATCACGCTGGGGATTAAGGGGCACATAATCGATTCCCGTCGTTTTCGAAATACAGTCGTCCGGATATCCCCGACGAAACGTGTTTGTTTTGAAATCCATGACACCATTATTGAAACACAGTAAATGCGGATTTGAATCCAGTTTATCCATGAATGTACTATCGTAAAACAGATGATTACATTCCTTCATGATGTTTGTAATGTCCGAGGTTTGGCCAAGACGTACGCAAATTTCAAGACACTTGCTTGCCTTCGCTTTCAGAATTCGCGCCTCTAGTTTGTTCTGCTCCGTATCGTCTGGTATCGACGCTTGCTTATCCATGAGTTTATGTGCCTTTCTGCGATACACGTCTCGCAGACCCGTAGATATGTTTCGGCGTAATACCGTACCGACCTCCATTTTCACCCATCGATGCTGCACAAACACATACCACAAATTCGCCTTGATACTAATACATACATAATCATCCTTATACATTCGACTTAATACAAGTGCCAAGTCGAATTCACCACATCGAGGCGATGCCCTTTTTCTCGAATTTTCGTCCTCACACTCACTCTTGGCGACATTGATGGTTTGCTCAATGTGATGATCCACGCTGTTGTCATGCACCAAGATATATTTGTCGCGAGCATCCATTTTCGACCAATGCATAATCGAGCGCTTGGTTAGACCGTTCAAATTACCAAGATCGAACTTGGACCATCGCTCATACAAATCATGTATATCTGAAAACGAGAACTCAGATGACTGCGCACTGAACGCGACCCATACAATAAATAGTTTATCACTAATATTACGCAATGCCCATCCAACGCGTATCCATTTGGAATACGATCCGTGTCCATAATATGACTCCGGCAATGTCATCGTGTATTCATACGCCTCTTTCATTTCATAATCGTCCATACTGTTCATGAGCGTATCTAGAAAACGCGAAACAAGAATATCCAGATCAGCCCGTGTCTTTACCTCAAATATACTCATTGGGCTATTATTCTGTAAAGGTTGTGATGCAATCGTCCGACGCGCTTTCTTTTCCCCCTTGCAAATAACAGTCCCAGATGCAATTGCAATTTCACGCGCGTTAATAAACTCATTTTTATAAAAGAACGACGGATGATCCTTATATCGCGCAGACAGTTTCGGAAAGTTCTTTTTCAAATCAAACTTATCCAATGCGACGGACATCATACGAAATTCGTCGTCGCTAGTATCGTAGCTGATATCGTATATTGATGTTAGCTTGTAGGGCAGCCCATCGGGTTTCTTGGAACCATACAGCTGCCAATTCGTATTTCCCGTCGAAATGCTGTTATCAAGTACATCCTCCCATGTATTAATAATAGGTAAATCAGACCACATCTGCTGAATGATGGGTATCATGGACAATCGAAGGAGCTGCTGGGATACATGGTCCGACTTAATTCCAATAATGATATGAATCCCATCTTTTGTTTTATTTTTATCCTCCACTCGAACAATCGTGTCCTTTTCCAACACGTATATTTGAAATTGGCTATTATCATCAAATTGATACATTTTTTTCAAAATGCCTAAATAGGCATCCAATAAATCCGTAATATGATATGGTGTGTATTGTCGCTTATTGCAACTCAGTTCAAAGTGCAAATCAACATCAATAAGGATCGGTCCGTCTTTTTCAAGTTGCGCCTCGGTTAAATATTCGGGTTTGTTCTTGATAAACACCTCATTATAGTAGAGTTCCAAGAACTCGGAATATTCGTCGTCCATAATGCAATATGATCCACCAAATATTCCTTTTTCTGAATCCTTGATCCGTGTATTTGTTGAAAATTCGCCACTATCTTTCTTGACTAAATGCGACTTCATGAAATCAAAATACCTGCTTCCGACAACAGAGAACCCATTTGAATCCCTTTTTGTTTGTAAAATTTTCGTTTCAGTCGTTTGCATGATTGATGATACAGGTTATTAAAGGAGGGTGTACTTGTTATATGGATACATTTTATATCCATTTCAGATCAATTTTTTGTAATGGTTTCGCTGCATTGTATCGTGCGATCCTATAATACGACACCCATTGTATGACTCTATTATAGTGTTGTTTCCTATTATTATGAAAATTGAATACATAAAAATATGCGGATCTTTCGAAGGAATAAATATTTTATTATTGATTATACGATTATACGGAACCATTATGGATATTCTATATTACAGTAATTATTGCAAGCATTCTGCCCGATTGATTCAGCTTTTAGCGAAAAACAATTTAACCGATAAAATCAATTGCATTTGCATTGATAAACGGAAAAAGGATCCGAAAACAATGCAAACCGTGGTTATTCTCGATAACGGAAAGCAGGCATTACTACCTCCGAATGTTCATAGCGTTCCATCGCTTCTCCTTATTAAACAACAGTATAAAGTAATTGTGGGCGATGAAATAACTGCATATTTGGAGCCACTTATTCAGAAGAATGTCGATAACGCAGTCGGATCATATGGAGAGCCAAGTGGATATAGTATTATACCTTCGAGTCGCGGCGTAAATATTGTATCTGAGCAATATACGTATTATAATGTGAATCCCGAAGAATTAAGTGCAAAAGGAAGCGGGAAAAACAGACAAATGTTTAATTATGTATCGGTGAATGATACATTGTCTCCAATCAATACGCCTCCGGACAACTATCGACCGGACAAATTATCGACGCAAGGAATAACCCTGGATACCATTCAGAAAAAGAGGAACGAGGACATACCTCAAATGGCGGCATTTGTTCCATAGTGTTCCATAGTGTTCCATAGTAGTGGATAATGGATAATGGATTATGCGATCTGGAATATACGATATGATATATATGATAATAGTAAAACATATTATATGTGTATGAATATGTAAGATGTTTTCTTATAAAGTTTGATATCATCGGGCTAAGCGCAATAACCGGATTTCATAAAACTGTTTCCAATAACTACAAATGAATACAATGATGCTAACCAGCACCAAACGGATCCCCATGTACCATAATACCCATATGTTATTAAGCTAATAATCAGAGTTGTAATTCCTCCAATGATTTTTAACGTGTGTCCAAGTAAATATAGTGGAATAAACATTAGTAGCATATAAATAATGATAAACGTTGATAATTGGACAGGTAGCCAGTTCCACATTAAATGTCCGTTGGGCGCAACGGTCGAAGAAAACCGGATACCATATTTTGTCGGATTCAACATTACATATACCATCCAAATAAAGAATCCCAAATACACTGTTAGGAGAGGCATTAAGTGCTCCTTTGTTTTTAATTGAAGAATAGAGAAAAGGGGCTGAAGCACAATAAGACATAATCCCAATACACTAAATAATGCATTTTGATACGGAAACTTCCATAAAAAGTATTCTACCAATTGCATACTTCCAAAAGACAAAAAGAATGCAGCCTCGGGAATATTCAATGCACTATTATAGAGTCCAACCACTATAGAAAATACAACAAATATAAATGTATTCATGGAGACTGTCGCATTCCAACACATGATCTCTGTTTATTTTGTGTTTAAAAAAGGGAGATATTTAATTCTTATAGGATATTCGATAATCAGAAAAAGAAATCATATATAAAATTGAATAATAAGCGCAGTATCAGATGCATCATCGATCACGAGAGAAACAGAACATAAAATGAGTTATATATTGGGAGCAATAGATAAGGGCACAAATAGATACGAAAACATTGTTTTTGTAGAAAAATCGCGTCAATACAAATGTATAGGATGCGATTCCGATCTGATATTGAGAAAGGGTGAAAAAAAGTTTCAAAGTTTTATCCACAAAAATAAAAATGGATGTAAATATTTCAGACAACCCAATGAATCTCAACTGATTCATGATGCGATGCTATATTTGCAAAAGCTGATTGAAGACAATAGTGTGGATATTTTGAGGAAATGTGAAATATGTATGAATAGATGCAATATGAATATACCTATATACAATCCATCTATGTCTGTCATATTAAAGGAAGGAATGGATGTTGTTTATTATGATGAAAATAAAAGTATCCTTTGTTCATTCAAAATGTACCCTGGAATTCCGAACAAGGTATTTGAAGACGATCGAGATCTACCATCATGTTATCAAATAAACATGATGGATTTGATTCATACCTGTGTTCAAAATTTTGGAACGAAAAAAACACAACTGGTATGCGCAAAATCAATAGTATGTAATGAGTGCAATATAAAATACAATACAATCTTATAACACAGAATATAACAGACAATAACAATATAAAACAAATTATCAAACAAAACACAACCTTTCACAATTATTCAACCTTTGACAATTATTTTTATTTTTATTCATGCAATAAAAACAAAATATACAGAACATGGATCCAACACGGGTCTTATCTCATTTCACTATACATCATTGCCAACTTGTTCAAATTTCTTAAATAAGAAACAGTGTGTTCCTGATTTGCCTGGCTCATTTCACGTAGTGGCTTTCTAACCTTTTCAATAATCTTAAGTACCTCGTCTGTGTTTCCAACAGAGGTTAAATCCTCTCGGTAATCTTTTTCGAAAAAAAAGGCAAGATCGCCCGAGTCGATCTGATCCTTGTATCTCAAATAAACATAATTGTACCATGCCTTAATAACGATCGATGGATTCGCACTTTTTAACTGATCAAACGACTTCTTTGCTGCCGAAATATTCACATCTTCAGGATAAATGCTGAGAATATCGTCCAACAATTCAAACAAATGATTGTTGAATGCGCGCATAAGAGTAGTTTTATCCGACATTTTGCTATATATGAATATTGTTATATATAAATATGAATTTTTATATTATTTATAATTCTATAATTCTAATTGTTCCCTTTTTCACTTACCCAGTCTTTGATTTTTTTCAATAAACCATTCAATACTTCGTTTCTGTCATATTTGGATTGAGTTAATAGAAAATTCGAGTTTGGATGGAGTCGATGCCCGTATTGCAATTCAGGAACCATATATACTTTATTGTTATTCATTAGCCAGTCAGTGAATAAAACCGCCGAATCCACGGAAGCAATAACATGGCGATCGTATTGTTGTTGAATATATTCCATACATTTGTTAAATGTATTCACCGGCAAAAAATAATTGCAATTATTTATAACACATTGAAATCTGGAATCGTGAAAATTTGTTATATATATTTGCGGTGTAATGTACTGACCACTATAACATCGAAAATCTAAATAGGTGGATGGCGGACTTCCAGGAAAAGTCTTTGCCCATGAAGGATGATATATGGTATCATGAGACCACTTCTCGATATTGTATAATACATCTATGTATGCCTTCGTAATAATATTATCCGAGTCGAGTAAAATAGCCCATTCATTATTGCATTTGGTTAATGAATAGAGCTTATTATGATAGCACCCCAGATTCACTTCATTCTTATATAGTTTTATTTTGGGACAATTGATTTCGAATAAAAGGTCTTCCAACTTGGAAAGTTCCTCAGGTCTCGATTTGTCGTCGCATATGATAATTTCGCTTACACGATAGTCATTCATGATATCAGTTATGGAATCGTACAGGAAATCGCTATTATTATAGTGAGTTATTGCAATACTAATTCTACGAGGATCCTTATTCAATTTCACATAGGTAGGCCAGCGATACTGAGGCTGAGACATCAAATACATTGTATAATCATATGCTTTCAAATTATCTTGAAATAACGAAATACAATCAAAGAGCCCATCCTTTGTCGATATTTTTCCCGGAAAAATATTGGGATATATACAATATGTGTTTATCATACGACGTATGTTTCGTGTCGCATCGCTCATCATACCTGGGTTATCTAATCGAATATCATTCCTATAAAATTTTTCAATCGATACAAACTTTCCACATCCAGGCGGATAGTTTCCATTGAAAAAAGTATGTTTGACACCCTTATTATAACACTGGAAAAGCCGATTCACTTGGTTTATGGTATCATCAAAAATAACAAGTGTATGCTCTGTATCGGAAATTTTTAAATCCTTAAAATCAGTAAATCGATTGCCGATCAAATAGGTAGTATTCGGGCTACTATCTCTCCATGTGAAAAAGGGCAATGGAGACGGATCCAGGCAAATTATTGATACATCGGGAAGTGTTTTACGTATAATATAGGTTGTTGCTCCAGAACCCACGCCAGATTCAATAATCATATTTGGCTTCACCTTTTTCATCGTTATGTACATATAAAAAAGAGATGTCATGGTCATGGCACCCGGAAGTTCGCAAATAGTTCGATCATAGATTTTTTCGAACTCGGTTAATTCCCTTTCATAATCTTCTATTCCATTTATTTCCTTCGAATAATTGGATTGAATAATATCCATAAACTGACTGTAAGTTGCATTCGGTATATCCATTGTTATTTTATTCGCAATATACCTATTCATTCCATCATAGGTAAATAAATATTTAAACTCCTTTATTTTAGATTGCATTTTTGGAATATCCGCATTTTTGATTAAATCCGGTATTTGATCAATATTGTTTTCATGGACCAATATACATATTTCATTCCAATTAATTGTATCTTGATATGGGAGTACATATTTATCGCTCCATATATATATGGGAATACTGTCTGCAAGAAGAGCCTCAAATAAACGGAACGATGTGTATCCGAATCCTCGCGGAGCCAACGTGAAAGTACTCCTATTCACAATATCCATATATTTCTCGTATTGCACCGAATCGTGAAATTGAAAAGAACTATTTTTTTTTAAAATATTTCGCATAACAAATCGACATGGGTGTGTATCATATCTCCCCACAAAGGAACAATATATATTCTTTTCTGCACCTGTATTTGGAAAAACGGGGCTGCATATTAGAGGCAAATCATAGTTTCCCTTTTCGCCAAAAAAGAGCCACCTTACAATATCATAATACCATACCTCGCGCAGCGTATTATTTGATTTCACATTCATTCCTCCACCACCTGCACTGAATACAAGTATGTCGAGTTTCAGAGGTTCTTTCACCCATATACCATGGGCGCATTGAACAATCGTGAAATACTTCTTTTTTGGATCCAGCGTATTTAACCATTGCCAGATTTCATCAATGCCTTCATGGTAATTATGCGTTATCGCATATGCAGTCCAATATACAGGCAGGTAAATACGTTCGGATACAATATTTTCTTGGTTTTTTAAGAAATATTCGTGGCATATTTCTTCCATAAATTGTCCATTACAATACGGCGGATAATCCGTTTTACGCTTTGGAACAAACTCATCAGGAATGGTTTGTATAATCATAATAGTTAAGCGTAAAGTGTAAGTCTAAGTGTAAAGTGGAGTATAATAAAGTGCAAGTCTATGCGTAAAGTGTAAGTATAAAGTGTCGGAGTGTAAGTGTAAAGTGTAAGGTTGAATGGATATTTTAATAAATGTGTAATATTTATGTTGTTATTTTAAGATATAATGTTATAGACTTCAATATAACTTCATTCAACTTCAATGACTAGTATTAAAGTAGGTTATACAACAAGTGATTATTTTTATACTCTCGAGCCTGAAAAAATACCTTCTCACGAAACGTGCCAAACAAAATATTCTGTAGTATTTGATACAAGTTGTTCTTTTTTTCCCATGAATAATGACATCAAAGAATGCGGAAATCCTCAACGTAGCGATTTTACAGATTGTTTAATGCGGATAGATGAAGAAAAGGGAACAAATTATGCAGATCAATATCAAGATTTCATAGATTCGAGTAATAATTGCTATATGGCGGCTCTTTGTAAAAATAGAAAATACGCAGAAAAGATCGAAGAACAACAAACGAGGCATTTAGGAACGAACGAAACCTATAAAAACACCGAATCACTTGTTGTAAATGAACAATGGAAGTTAATGCATTTAGGACTGGGTATATTTGGAATGATTGCGGGTATTTATATCTTGAATACTACAAATGCATCTCAGTAATCTCAGTAATTTCAGCAATCTCATTAATTTCAGCAATCTGAGTAATAATTCAGATATGAATCATTATTATCTGAATGAGACAATCTGCGTAATAGATAAATAATAGATAAGTATATAGGTTAAAATGTCAGCACCGGCAATTCCAGGAAATTTAAATACTAAATTCAAAGAAGATGGAACCATCTCCGCAAATACGAATCAAAATAAATATACGCTGTTTGATTTAGAAAAAAGAGTCATTGATTCACTGAATGATTTTAATACAAAAATGGCTACATTAATTAGATGCACAAACACATATACAGCTATTCCAGGAGAACCGAATTGGAACATTCAATATGCAGGAAAGAAAGGCTGTGAAAGTATTCCAAATAATCAAAATGTAAGTGTTATGGAAGATAAATTGGTAGAATCTTACAATGATCTAGAGGATAAGATTGATGCAATGAATACTGCCATTTCAAATATGAATAAAAATCCACCTGGCATTAACAATGAAGAGTACAATAACACGTATTCGTCTATTGTGAATAAGCATGCCGAAATTGTAAAAATGCAAAAGGATATTTCTCAGAAATTAAAGGACATCCAAATTTTGGACAAAAACCCCCAGTATAAAAAAGAATCCAATACCTCGTATGTGGATGATTATCAAACAAAATACAGTCGGACTATGTATTCAACTGCAATGCTAACTATTTTAGCAACATCCTTGGCATACTATGCTTTTCTGAAACTGTGAATTTATTAGATGTAATATTTATTATATGTATTTTATATAATAGATATCATGAGTGTTTCTCCGAAAGATCCATTAATAGAATTAAATAATGAATATATTGCCTTACAACAAAAATACAAAGATAATTATGAAATCGTGGATTTTTATCCGTATCCGGCAAATATAGTGAATACGAATATTGGGTGCGCAAGCAAGTCATCCCCTCTTCAGTTCAAAAAATTGGATAATAAACTTCACACACCTGAATCATGTAAAGTCGCGGTTTCCATATCAAATCCGCGAAAATTGGAATATGATAGTAAAAATAAAAAACAAGGGCTCTTTTGCACTATAAAATTTGAAAACGGATCAACGACTACACATACTGCGACCGATTTCAATACGTTATATGCCGCATTGAACAATAATATGCCGAATTCCGATACGTCATATACCGCGACATGGAAGGGAGTTATTGTTCCTGATGTGGATGGAGATTGGAGTATAGAGATCAAGTCAAATGATACGTTCTATCTATGGATGGGATCGATTGTGTATGAAAATATGACAGAATACAATGCAACACTAACCTCTAACAACTCGAAAAACTTGAAAATGTCGAAGAATCATATGGTTCCTATATGCATCCAATGGAATAAAACGACCATGAAAGCTCCGACATTTTCGCTTATTATCCGCGCCCCCGCAACATCGGTATATTCTGATTCGAAAAAAATGTTTGACTGTCTATTTTCATATATGAATACCGACGATACCTTATATGAACCGTCGCCGTTATACTATTCTCTTGTTGAAAATTCAAGTAATGATACAAAACAGAATTTATTCCAGTGTCATTATTCCACATCATTAAACGGTACAAAAATATATGATTCTTCAGATGTTAGTGGCGGCTTTTATATAAGTACAGAAGATGTGGTTATACCTACAACAGGTTCTTTACCTAATAAATTCATTAAACCGGGAAACAGTATGAAAATCGATTCGAGTGGAGTCCATATATTTAACTCTCAAAATGTCGCAGTAAAGACTCTTGTCTCCATGGCAATACCTCCTGAACTATTAGATCAGTATAAATTGAAATTAATTTCTTCCAAAACCAGAGAAAATACGGGGTGCGTATTGTTTTTGATGGGTCCAAAACCAAATATCTCGAATATACAAAAAAATAAGAATCGACAAGTACGAGTATTCGGTAGCGCATCAAACATTCCTAACAACGAGGTTAGGCGAAGTCAAAAATGGAATATGGAAAGACAAGCCAACAATATATCGGATACTGCTTCTGAAATATATTTTGGAAAACCATTGATAAGTGAAGATTGTGTATTTAAACTCTCATTTAATGATACTGGCAATTATGTGTTGCAAGTTAGTAAAGCCGGATGCCAAAATGTACAAAATGTAGGAACTGACAAAATTCGCTATTCAACCTCTGATAGCAATAACCAATATATCTACAATATTCAGTTGGACGAAAAACAAAACCAAACCTATTTTGTGGATAAGCAAGATAAGAAAATGCAGTATCTCCCGAGAGACAATCCAATGTTGTCATATATGAATACATACACTCGATTGGATAACTATGTGCCTTCGTCCGATATTATCCAGAGCGCGACAAATGTGAAAAACGATGAAGAGTGCAAGAAGATGTGCAATGATAACTCTGGCTGTTCATGGTATTATGCATACGCGGATAATAGAGATGCTGCAAATACACAAAAGTGTTTGATTGGAACAAGTGTTAGTAAATCAATTCTATCTCCCGATTTGATCAATCCGATGGAGTCTGTGGATAAAATATCTTCTGCGTCATTAAATATTAGGAATAAAAATATTCTTCCCAATAAAGAATATATGTTTGAAAATATTGTTCCTATGCAACTTAGTTCAATCTCCCAGTTTGAAAACTATGCGGAATACAGTGTGGATTCTACGCCGATAGATGGAACGCAAAAATTAGGGTTTATCTCAGAAAAAGATGTCCAGGAATATTTTGAGAAACAGCGGAATATACTGAATCCGAATCCAATGCCTGAGCCAGGATCCTCAGTACCTGCGTCAGTGAAAGTGAATGAAAATTTTTCAGGCATGGATAGTAAGGAAACTCAGGGAATTGCGATTATTCGACCGAATACTGGTAAGTTATCTGATATACAAAAAAAACTGGACAATTTAAAACAGGTCCAGAAACAATACAATACAAATCTATCCCAAATGCAAGATAGCCGAAGTCAAATATCTGATTATATCCAAAAATACGAGTCCGCGAAAGTGGATATCGATGAGAATGAGAATGACAAATACAATTATTATAGACCCAAATATGTGAAGGGCAAGAAGACATTGATTTCAGGCATTAATGAAGACAATGAAGAGATTATTCGGCAGCAAAGAACCATGTATTTCACAACCGGGATTGCGATTATTACATTGGGTATTGCCGGTGTTATGATTGCATCTCGCGTGCGATCTTAAATGTTATTTGTGGAATCGAATATGAAATCTCCCAACGTATA
>Ga0194133_10004944_pt1 | contig 17326 bp, 15 predicted proteins | sample TA2KigOf40mmetaG_FD_155448 | JGI IMG/M metagenome (GOLD analysis project Ga0194133, IMG submission 155448) | Freshwater microbial communities from Lake Tanganyika, Tanzania - TA2015055 Kigoma Offshore 40m | ecosystem: Environmental > Aquatic > Freshwater > Lake | place: Tanzania: Lake... | reverse complement strand
GCGCCGGCACGTCGACCGGCGTCATGACATAGGGTGCAGCAGCCGCGTGCAGCCCCTGACCGTCGAGGGCCAGAGCTGCGTGGGCGTGCTGCGGCAGGTGGCTCGGGCAGCAGCTCACGCTGCTTCTCTGACCTGCGGACGCATGCCGAGCGCATGGCAGATTGCGTAAGTCAGCTCGGCACGGTTCAAAGTATAGAAGTGGAATTCATTGACGCCGTGCTCGCGCAGTCGCGACACCTGCTCGATCGCCACGTTGGCCGCGATCAGGCGGCGAGTCTCGGGGTCGTTGTCGAGCCCGGCAAAGCGCTCGGCCAGCCACTGCGGGATCTTCGCGCCGCAACGAGCGGCAAAGCGCGTGACCTGCGGGAAACGGGTGATGGGCAAGATGCCGGGCACGATACTGATGCCGATACCGACGGCTGCACAGCGATCGCGAAAACGCAGATAGTCGTCATTGTCAAAGAAAAACTGCGTGATCGCGCGGTTGGCGCCGGCGTCGATCTTGCGGCGCAGGTTATCGAGATCCGCCGCGGGTGAGGCCGCCTCGGGGTGCGTCTCGGGATAGGCCGCCACCGAGATATCGAAGTCGGCAACACTGCGCAGGCCGGCAACCAGATCGGCGCCGTAAGCGAAACCGCCGGGGTGCGGCGTGTAAGTGTCGCTGCCCTGCGGTGCATCGCCCCGCAAAGCGACGATATGCCGCACGCCTTCCTCCCAATAACGCCGCGCAATCTCCGACACTTCTGCACGCGAGGCACCCACGCAGGTCAGATGCGGCGCACCAACGAGTTCGGTGTCCGTTTGAATGCGTTTGACGAGCGCGTGCGTGCGATCCCGCGTGGATCCGTCGGCACCATAGGTGACCGAGGCGAAGCGCGGGGCGAGCGGCGCGAGGCGCTGTACCGACTGCCACAGCGTGGCGTCCATTGCGGGATCGCTCGCCGGAAAGAATTCGAACGAGACGCTGATCGGTGCGTTGGTCATGGGGACTCCAGCAGCAAATTGGTTTCGCTTCGAGCGCGCTCGGGGGCGGCAGACTTGCGCGTGCTACGCACTCGGCCTCGTGCCGCGAGTACGTGACGCCCTTCGGCCTCGACGGGCGCCAAGGTCAGACAGTCAATGTCGTGCGCGGCCAGCAATGCGCGCAGTCGTAGCGGCGGTGCGCTCGGCCCTTCGAGCAAGTCGTAGGGCACCACGAGCCACAACACGCCACCATCGGCGAGCTGCGCGCGCGCGCGCTGTAAAAGCGAGTCCAATTGCTCGAGATCGCGCAACTCGTCGGCGAGTGGCGCCTCAAAGATCACATCGAAGATCCCGCTGGCACGCAGCTCCGCACTGGTCTGCACTTCGGCATCGAAGTTCTCGGTCTCGAGCCAGGACTGCAGCACGGTCTTTTCGGGCTTGGAGGCGGCGCGCAGCGTGGTTTCTTGTGCGCCTGCGCCGTCAGCCGCGGCATCGATATCGAGCGCAGCTTCGTTTTTGAGCACCAACTCGAGCACTTCGCGGTGCTGACTGCGCAGCAGCACGCGCGCCCCGTCGAGGTCGCGCTCGAACTCTGCACCGAGGGCCATCCGCAAATTGCGACCAAAGCGACTGGCGATCACCCAATCGGCCGCCGAGCCGCGCAGTGCAGCGCGTGCGCCGGCCTCGATGGCGTGCAGCCGCGCGCGCGCCTCGCGCAACGCCGCGTCGTCGGCCGCGAGCCGCGACAGCAGCAGGCCCAACAAATCGGCGGCAAATCCGCTCTCGCCCGTCGGCTGGTATTCGACGCGCTGACCACGACGCACGCGGCGCAGCAACCCCACCTGCGCCAAAGCTTTGAGATGCCGCGAGACATTCGGCTCGCTGTCCGAGGTTGCGGCCGCGAGCTCGGACACGCTGGTCGCTCGATCCGCACAGAGCCGCAGCAGGCGAACCCGCGCCGGATCCGCTACCGCCCGCATCGTGCGGGCGACCAGCTCAGAATCCGCTTTAGTTTCGTAATTACTCAACATTGAATAAATCATAGCCTCTAGACGAATAATGTTGCAAAAGTTACATTTGTAATAGTTTCTTTTGTAACTTTATAAATAGCCATGAATGCCTTAGCCGAATCGCTTGCCAACGCCAACCCGATGGGGCTCGACGGCTTCGAATTCGTCGAATTTGCCTCCCCCGAGAGCGAGCTTCTGGACCGCGAACTGCGGCGGCTCGGCTTCGAGCCCGCCGCCCAGCACCGCTCCAAGGACGTCACGCTCTACCGCCAAGGCGGCATCAATTTCATCGTCAATCGCGAGCGCCGTAGCCAGGCGGGCTTCTTCGCCGAAGAGCACGGCCCCGGCGCGTGTGCGATCGCGTTTCGGGTGCGCAACGCCCCGCGCGCTTACGCGCGGGCGCTGGAGCTCGGCGCGCAGCCGATCGATATGCCGACCGGGCCGATGGAACTGCGCTTGCCGGCCATCCGCGGCATCGGCGGTTCCGCGATCTATCTGATCGACCGCTATGGCGACGGCACCAGCATTTACGACATCGATTTCGAGTGGCTCGCTGACGCGCCACGTCACCCCGCGGGCGTTGGTCTGACGCACATTGACCATCTCACCCACAACGTTTATCGCGGCCGCATGGCGCACTGGGCGAGCTTCTACGAGCGCTTGTTCAACTTCCGCGAGATCCGCCATTTCGATATCCACGGCAAACACACCGGCTTGCAATCACGCGCGATGACCGCACCCGACGACAAAATCCGTATCCCGCTCAACGAGGAAGGTGGTCAAGGCGGCGGACAAATCGATGAGTACTTGCTGCGCTTCAATGGCGAGGGTATCCAGCACATCGCGCTCGCCAGCGCCAATCTTTGCCACACGGTCGACGCGCTACGCGCGCGCGGCGTGCCATTGATGACGGCGCCACCTGCCACCTACTATGAAATGCTCGAAGAGCGCCTGCCGGGCCACGGCCAACCGACGAGCGAATTGCAGCGGCGCGGCATCCTGCTTGATGGCAGCACGCGCGGCGAACGCCGCCTGCTGCTGCAGATCTTCTCGGAATGTCTGCTCGGCCCGGTCTTCTTCGAGTTCATCGAGCGCGCGGGCGATGAAGGCTTCGGCGAAGGCAATTTCAAAGCCCTGTTCGAGTCGTTAGAGCGCGATCAGCTGCGGCGCGGAGCGCTCAAGGCATGAGTCTCATCAAAAAAATCCATCACGTCGCCTACCGCTGTCGTGATGCCCGCGAGACCGTGGAGTTTTATCGCGACGTGCTCGGCATGCAGTTCACCACCGCCTTCGCCGAGGACCGCGTGCCCTCGACCCATGAGCCCGACCCGTACATGCACGTCTTCCTCGATGCAGGCATGGGCAACGTGCTCGCTTTCTTCGAACTGCCAACCAAAGAACCCATGGGGCGGGATCCGCACACCCCGCCCTGGGTACAGCACATTGCCTTCGAGGTCGCTGATCTCGTCACCCTCGAGAGCACGCGCCAGCGGCTCGTGCAGCGCGGCCTCGAGGTGGTGGGCCCCACCGACCACGGTCTGTTCAAATCCATCTATTTCTTTGACCCGAACGGCCACCGACTCGAGCTCACGGTCGACACGGCAACGCCAGAGATGGCACGTCGCGCGCGCGAGGTCGCCCCGGCCATGCTCGAGGAGTGGGACCGAACCAAGCGCGCTCCGCGCCACGCGGCTTGGCTGCATGCCGCCGAGTTCACCGCAGTCGACTCGGCGGCGCAGTCATGAAACTTGCCTCTGTGCGCGGTACGGGGCGCGATGGTCGTCTCGTCGTAGTGTCGCGTGATCTGCAACGGATGCTGCCCGCGGAGCACATCGTGGCCACTTTGCAGGCGGCACTCGATGATTGGTCACGGCACGAACCCGCATTGCGCGCGCTCGCCATGAAACTCGAAGCCGGCGATGGCGCGCCCTTTTATCAACAGCAGTGTCTTTCGCCGCTGCCGCGCGCCTATCAGTGGGCCGACGGCTCGGCCTACGTGAATCACGTCGAACTCGTACGCAAGGCGCGCAATGCCGAACTTCCCGCCTCGTTCTGGACCGACCCCTTGATGTATCAAGGCGGTTCCGACACTTTTTTGGCGCCGACCGAAGAAATCCCGCTGGCCGATGAATCCTGGGGTCTCGATTTTGAAGCGGAAGTCGCGGTGATCACGGGCGATGTCGCCGTCGGTACCGCGCCTGCCGATGCGGGCCGCAGCATTCGGCTATTGCTGCTGGTGAATGATGTGTCGTTGCGCAATCTCATTCCGAGCGAGCTCGCCAAAGGTTTCGGATTTTTTCAGTCCAAACCCTCGAGTGCGTTTTCACCGATCGCTGTCACCCCGGATGAACTCGGCGAGGCCTGGGACGGCGGACGACTACATCGCCCGCTGGAGGTCGATTACAACGGTCGTGCATTTGGTCGCGCCAATGCTGGCATCGACATGACCTTCGATTTTCCAACTTTGATTGCCCACGCCGCCAAGACTCGCGCCCTCTGCGCCGGCAGCATCGTTGGCTCTGGAACCGTATCCAATCGCGATGCCAACGGGGGTCCCGGCAAGCCTATCGCCGAAGGTGGCGTCGGTTATTCCTGCATCGCCGAGCAACGCACCATCGAAACGCTGCGCACGGGCTCGCCGCAGACGCCTTTCATGAAAGCTGGCGATCACGTCTGCATCCAAATGCAAGATGCGCGCGGTCGCTCGATATTTGGTGCGATCGATCAACGCGTGAAAGCTCGCGCATGAGCAATTCGCCGCCGCTCGAACTCGATCGCTTTCTGCCCTATCGACTGTCGATCCTCAGTAATCTCGTCAGCTCAGCCATCGCCGAACGCTACTCCGCGCGCTTCGGCATCAGCATCCCCGAGTGGCGGGTGATGGCCGTGCTCGCGATGACGCCTGATCTCTCTGCCGCTCAAGTCGCCGAGCGCACCGCCATGGATAAAGTGGCCGTCTCGCGCGCGGTGGCATCGCTCCTGGCAAAAAATCGTCTCGCAAGAAAAATGGCGCCTGGCGATCGGCGCCGATCGATGCTGCAACTATCGGTAGAGGGCGCACGGATCTATGCCGAGGTCGCACCGCTCGCGCTCACTCTTGAAGGCGCGCTTATCGACGTACTCGATGAGCGTGACCGAACGGCTCTCGATCGAATTTTGAACACCCTGCTCGAGCGTGCGCGCACGCTTGGCGAAGGCCTGAAGACGCTTTAAGCGAAAGGAATTTCCGGAATGGGAACTGCTCAAACCACCCGCATACCCCGACGGCGGATCACCCTGATCGACGGCATTGTGCGCGCTGCGCGTGCGCTGCGCGGCGCGCCCCCTGCTGCGCTGTTGCGGGATTACTTCCGCGGCGTCGGCGAAGAAGATCTCGCCGCCCACTCGCCGCGAGCTCTGGCCTTACTCGCGAGCAAGCACTACGAGCTCGCCCAACGACGGCGCGCGGGCGAGACCCTGGTGCAGGCATTTTCGCCGGAAGCCGGCGATCCGACGGGCGACCGCTACAGTTTCGTGCTGGTGGTCACCGATGATCGACCGTTTCTGGTCGACTCCCTGAGTCTTGCATTCAGCAGCGCGAGCATCGGCGTGCAGATGCTGATCCATCCGGTCCTCGATACGCACCGACGGCGCGATGGCCGACTGCTGTCCGCCGCCCACGCCAGCGGTCCGAGCCAATTCACTCGCGAGTCCTGGCAGCTCTATGAAATCGATCGCCAGTCCGATGAAGGTCGGCTCGCGGCCATCGGCGATCGACTGCGCAGCGCCCTCGATGACGTTCGTGCCACCGTCGAGGACTGGCGACCGATGCAGCAGAAACTGTTGGACGTCATCGCCGATCTGAGTGTCGATACGCACTCCGCCCGCGCGCCGGAGCGTCGCGGAGCCATCGCGCTATTGCAGTGGGTCGAAGCCGCACATTTTGTGTTCATCGGCTATCGCTACCATGCACTGCAGCGCGGACGGACAAGCGACCAACTGTTACCGCGCGCCCGCAGCGGGTTGGGCATTCTGCGCTCTAGACATGGCGCGGCGGCCGAGACCTTCGGCGGCACCCTGCGCACCGCGATGCGGTCGAGCAGTCCCCTGCTCATCACCAAATCGGCCCTACGCTCGACCGTGCATCGCGGCGGACAGCTCGATCATCTGGCTATCAAAGATTTCGATACGCGCGGACGCGTGCGCGGCGAACATCGATTCCTCGGTCTTTGGACCTCGACCGCTTATTTTGCCTCCCCGGGCGAGATCCCGGTCGTACGCCGCAAGGTAGCCGAGGTCATCGACCGCTTCGGGCTCGATCCGCAGAGCCACGACGGCAAGGCCGTGCTCGCAGTTCTCGAAACCTGGCCGCGGGATGAACTCTTTCAGGCAAGCGTCGATGAACTCGTGACCTTCATTCGCGGCGCCGTAAATCTGTACGAACGACGCACGACACGACTACTGATGCGCTACGACGCACTCGGGCGATTCTGGTCGTGCATGGCCTTCGTCCCTCGCGACCGTTACACCACGGAAGTCAGACTCGCCATCGAAGATTTGCTGCGCGCGCGCTGCGGCGGTGACGAGGTCGAGTCGCAGGTACAGATCGCGGTGTCGAATCATGCGCGTCTGCACGTCATGGTGCGGGGCAAGGCACTGCCGACCCAACTGCAGGTCGAGGCGATCGAGTCCGCGGTGGTCGCGGCAATTGCCACCTGGACTGATCGTCTGCGCGCGGCACTGCTCGATACGCTGCCGCCGACACGCGCCGTGGCGCTGCTCGAGCGCCACAGCGCGCGCTTTCCGCCTGCCTATCAGAGCGAAGTCGATCCGCACACGGCGATCGACGATCTCGAGGCCCTCGAAGCCCTCGCGGCCGAACCGAGCCTTTTGCATCTGCGCCTGCATCGACCGGTCACCGCTGCGGCCAATGTCGTGCACCTGCGAGTGACCCGCCATGCCGCCGCCGTGCCGATCGCAGAATTACTGCCAGTGCTCGAAAACTTTGGGCTACGCATGCTCGCCGAGCGTCCGTGGCTACTCGGCGCCCTCGCCGGCGCCGAGCCAGTATCCCTGCAAGACTTCGCGCTTGAGTTGCGAACCGGCACAACGCTAGATCTTGTCAAGGATGGCGAACGGCTGCTCGCCGCGCTGCGCCTCGTGCGCAGCGGCGAACTCGACAATGACGGTTTCAATCGACTGGTGCTGCAGGCGAGTCTGCCCGCCCATGAGGTCAACATATTGCGCGCCTGCTGCCGGTATCTTTTGCAGAGCGGCGTGGCCTTCAGCCAAAACTATATGGAGCGAACGCTCTCGGCACACCCGCTGATCGCCGCTGACCTGCACGCGTTGTTCGCCGAGCGCCTCGACCCGCAGCAAGGTCGCGTTACCAACAGCAAGCGACTGCTCGAGCGACTCAGCCGCCGCCTCGATGCGATCGCGAGCGCCGATGAAGATCGCATCCTGCGAGCCTTCTTGGCGCTGATTCTCGCGATCGAGCGCACCAATCATTACCAGCGTGATGCCGCGGGGCGACGCCGTCCCGTGCTTGCCTACAAACTGAATCCGCAGCAAATCCCCAATCTGCCGTTACCGCGACCCAAGCACGAAATTTATGTGTTTGGTGCGCAAGTGGAAGGCGTGCATCTGCGGATGGGCGATGTCGCCCGCGGCGGCCTGCGTTGGTCGGATCGTCGCGAAGATTTCCGCACCGAGGTGCTGGGTCTCATGAAGGCGCAGAACGTCAAAAATACTTTGATCGTTCCCGAAGGTGCCAAAGGCGGGTTCGTGCCACGACAACTCCCGGTGGGCGGAACTCGCGAAGCGATCCAAGCCGAGGGAGTTGCTGCCTATCGCGCGTATATCAACGCCCTGCTCGACGTGACCGACAATATTGTCGCCGGGCGTATCGTTGCGCCCACCGGCGTGCGGCGCCGTGATGGCGACGATTCCTACCTCGTGGTCGCTGCCGACAAGGGTACTGCCACCTTCTCCGACACCGCCAATTCGATCGCCGTAGCCCGCGGATTTTGGCTGGGCGATGCCTTTGCCTCCGGCGGCTCGGCCGGCTATGACCACAAAAAAATGGGCATCACGGCGCGCGGCGCCTGGGAATGCGTCAAGCGACACTTTCGCGAACTCGGCATCGATATCCAGCGACAGGAATTCACGGTCGCCGGGGTCGGCGACATGTCGGGTGACGTATTCGGCAACGGCATGCTGCTCTCGCCCAAAATCAAACTGGTTGCCGCGTTCAATCACGCCCATATCTTCATCGATCCGAGTCCCGACGCGGCGAAATCTTTGGCGGAGCGGCAACGGCTGTTTGCGCTGCCGCGCTCGGGCTGGAACGATTACGACCCGAAACTGATTTCGCGTGGCGGCGGCGTATTCGAGCGCAGCGCAAAAAGCATTCGACTGTCGAACGAAATGCGCACGCTACTCGATCTCGAGGTCGACTGTTTGCCGCCAGCCGAGCTGATCCGCGCGATCCTGCGCATGCCGGTCGATCTGCTCTGGAACGGCGGCATTGGCACGTACGTGAAAGCCTCGTTCGAACTGCAGTCGGCGGCCGGTGATCGTGGCAACGACTCGCTGCGAGTCGACGGGCGGGAATTGCGCGCACGCGTCGTCGGTGAAGGCGGTAACCTCGGCTGCACGCAACTGGGCCGCGTCGAGTACGCACTCGCGGGCGGACGCATCAATACCGATTTCATCGACAACTCGGCCGGCGTCAATACCTCCGATGTCGAGGTCAACCTCAAAATTCTCACCAACGGCATCGAAGCCCGCGGCGGCCTGCGCCGCGCCGATCGCGACCGACTACTCGCCAGACTGACCGACGAAGTTGCCGCGCTGGTGCTGCGCAACAACTATTTGCAGAGCCAGGCGCTGTCGACCCTCGAGCTGCAAAGCGCCGAGCGACTACCGGAGTTGCGCGGCGTGATCCGCGATCTCGAGCGCAACGGCGAACTCGATCGCAAAGTCGAGTTTCTGCCTGACGAAGAAACCTTGAGCGCCCGGCGTAAGCAGGGCCTGGGACTGACTCGTCCTGAACTTGCAGTGGTGCTGGCTTACTCGAAGATTTCGCTCAATCGGCAATTACTCGACTCCGATCTGCCCGAGGATCGTTACTTCGCCGCCGAACTTGCGCGCTACTTCCCATCGGCGGTACGCCGGCGCTTCGCGCGCGAGATAGGGCGGCACAAGCTGCGACGCGAAATCATCACCACCGCGGTCACCAATAGCCTGATCAATCGCATGGGCCCGAGTTTTGTGCTGCGCGCCCATGCCGAATCCGGTGCGAGCGCCGCCGATGTCGCGCGGGCCTACAGCATCACCCGCGAAATATTAGACATGCGTGAAATTTGGGGACGCCTCGAGGCGCTCGACAACAGCGTGTCGAGCCGCTCGCAGTACATTGCCTATGCAGATACGGCGCGATTGCTGCGTCATGTCACGATGTGGTTATTGCGCCAGCGACAACAGACACTCGATGTCGCAGCGACTGTCAAAATTTTTAGCGCGCCGATGCAGCAACTGCGCGACTCCTTTCCGGGCGTACTCGCGGGCAGCCCCGCCGAACGTCACCGCAAAGCCTTGGCCGAGTACACCGCCGCCAGCCTGCCCCCCGTGCTCGCCGCCGCACTCGCGGACCTGCGCGTACTCGACAATGCACTCGATATTCTCGACTGCGCCGCCCAGGCGAAGCGGCAGGTTCGCGAGACCGCTGCGGACTGGTTCCGCACCCTCGCCACGCTGCGGCTGGACTGGCTCGAAGATCGCATCACGGGACTCGCGGTCGACTCCAGCCTGCAGGCGACGGCACGCATCGGACTACGCGAGACCGGTCGCGGCTTTGAGCGACGCATCGTCGATCGGGTCATTGCCGAAGGCGGTATCGAGCGCTGGCGCGCCGCGCGCGCCAAGGCGCTTGCCCATTGGGAACGCACGGTGGCCGAGATCGCCGCCCAAGAAAGTGCCGACTTTGCCTCGCTGTGGGTGTGTCTCGATGCGCTGCGGCCGTTGGCAGACTGAGCCCGGCGGGGCCGAGCGCCAACGGCCACGATTCAGCAGCGGCGAACGCGCTACGCGGTCGACGTTATTTTGAATCGGCGGCTTGCTCGGCAAGCTTGCGTCGCGAGAGCTCCGCTTTTTGGTGCATGGGCGTGCGCGCCGCGAGCCAGGCGGCAAGCGTCACGCCCACCGCAATCGCAATAAGTTCGATCGCGTGCTTGTCAGGGTATTCCCAAAACTCGGTGAAGAGCTTCCACCGACCTCCGAGTTCGACCGCGTTCCAGGCGACGATGGCCGTCGGAATACCATAGCGGATGGCTGTGGTGACCTTCCAAAAAAGCATCAGACGACGGAACAGATACACCGCCCAGATGAGGTTCAGCCCGAAAACCACATAGGCGGCCGGATGACGATCACCAAAGAAACGCTCGTCATAGAGGAACAACAGGAACAAGTAGAAGAACCAGATCACATAGATGGTTTCGAGCGCAGTGATCCCGGCGAAATTGCGCTCGTGCGCCGGATTCGGTTTACCGGTCTTGAGGCCGAGGTGACGCTGGAACCAGACGAAGAAGTTGCACTTCGTTTCCTTGTTGAACAAGAAGTACACGAGGGTCGCACCCATCACGCCGACCGAAGACATCATCACGAGATACTCGCCTTTGGTGGCGATGGAGCCCGGACTGTTCTTGTCCATCAGATCGGGAACCCCAAGTACCTGCGCCGACCAGACAAACGCAAACTCGACCCAACCGGTCCAAAGAAAAGTACCCGCCCAGAATCCATACCACGTCGCGGAGACTTCATTCGGATTACGCATGCCGAGCCAAAGCAGCACTGCGCCAAAAAAGCCCATCGCGATGGCCGATTCGTAGACATAGCCCGGCCCCGGCCAGATATCCTCCATCATGATCATCACCGTGTGCCCGAGAGCCTGCACGATGAACACGATGAAAAAAGCCATCAGCCCCGGCCATGGCGGCCGCGCCAAAAACCCTTTGAGCCCGCCGTTGGCGGGTAAGCCAGATTCGACGTTGGCGTTCATGCTTCCCCCGTTTGCACCCGATGAGTTCGGATCTTAGCTGAGTCTAGGCCTCGCGCTTGCGTCCGTGGGTCAACAGAAGGTAAACGTCCACCCATGACCGCACTCTCGGCCCGCCCCTCACCCCGACTTTTGCTGGTCGAAGACGATCGGGCGCTCGCCACCATGCTGCGCGAGTACCTCGAATTGCAGGGCTTCGAGGTCAAGCCAGTCACGAGCGGCGAGCAGGCGCTGGATCTCATCCCCCGCGAGCCCCCGGATTTGGTCGTGCTCGATGTCGGGCTGCCCGGGATCGACGGCTTCGCGACTCTCGAACGCCTTCGGCAGCAGCACGCGTTGCCCGTGATCATGCTCACCGCCCGCGGCGAGGAGCGTGACCGTATTGCCGGTCTGATGGCCGGCGCGGACGACTACTTGCCCAAACCCTTCAATCCGCTGGAGCTCGCCGCCCGCATCCGCGCAATCTTGAAACGCAGCATCAGCACTGCGCCGCAAACCCTTGCGTCCGAGGCGAAGACGCTTGGCTACGGCAATCTAGTGTTGCACGGCAAACGCCGCGAGGTATTGGTCGATCAACACGCCGTGACCCTGACCGCCGCAGAATTGCGCATCCTCGAAGTGTTGTTGCAGCGCGCCGGCGAAGTGCTCACGCGCGCCGAGCTCACCGAGATTGCGGTCGGTCGCTCACCCGAGGCTTACGATCGCAGCATCGATACGCTGGTGAGTAAACTGCGGCGCAAACTTTCTTTGGCAGGGGCGCGCGGCGCCGAGATCCGCGGTCTGCGCGGCCATGGTTACGTGCTCGATATCGAACGCCCATGACCCCTCGCCCCTCAAAACTTTATCAGCGGATGGCGCTTTATATTGGCGCGGCGATTGCAGGCTTCGTGTTGCTGGGCGTCGCGAGCTTGGTGCTGGTCGCTTCACAACAATTGCAAAACTATCTAGCCGCCCGCGAAGGCTCGCTCGGTGCAGAGGCCGCACGCGTACTCGATCAGGGCGGGCAGTCGGCACTCTTGGCCTGGATGCGCGACCCGAATACTTTGCCGAACGGCGTGGCGCTTTATGTACTCGATGGTTCCGGCCGTGATCTCGACGGCAAGCCACTGCCCGCGCAATACCAGAACTTCGTCGAACGATTCGTACTCGCCGGAACCCGCGGCGAGGCCGATAACTTCAGGCCCATCCGACTCGCGCCTCTGCTGGTGGCGCCCGATGGCACGCGCTACGCATTTTTATTGCTGCCTGACCGTATCGCCCCATGGGGGAGTCCGGCGGCGCTTGCCGCGGTGATGGCCGCTGCACTCGTGGTGATCGCCGTAGTCGCTGCCTTCATCGCGCGCGCTTTCGGCAAACCGATCGCCGAATTGCAGCTCGCGGTGCGCGCACTCGCGCGTGGGCGTATTGCCACCCGTGCGCCGGTTTCGGTGAGCGGACGTGACGATGAAATCGGCGCGCTGGCTCGCGACTTCGACAGCATGGCCGAGCAACTCGAGAGCCTGCTCGCCTCCCGGCAACAATTGATGCGCGATATGTCGCACGAGTTGCGCTCACCACTCGCGCGATTGCAAGCGGCGCTCGCCCTCGCCGAGCGCAAGCAACCGCTGCCGGCAACCGAGCACGCCCGCATCCTCACCGAGCTCGAGCGCATGAATCAGGCGATCGGTGACGTACTGCGCTTCACGCGTTTGGAGGCCGAACCGCTCCAGATCAAGCACCTGCTGCGCATCGATGAGCTGCTGGCGACGCTGATCGCCGACGAAAGCGACGAAGCCCTCACCCACGAGGTCCGCATCGACTTGCAGGCTGAGCAAGACCTCAGTGTCGTCGGTGATCTGCAGTTGCTGCGTAGCGGTTTCGAGAACGTGTTGCGCAACGCCATCCGGCATGCTCCCGCTGGTTCGGCGGTTGAGGTGCGCGCCCAGCGCACCACAAACGATTCGCTGCTGATTAGCATCGAAGATCGCGGTCCTGGTGTGCCGGTAGACCAGCTCGAGCGCATCTTCGAGCCCTATGTGCGCCTTGCCACCCCCGGCGATGATCGTACCGGCACCGGACTTGGGCTCGCGATCGCGCGCCGCGTATTCGCAGCTCACAGTGGTGACATCAGCGCCGTGCACGCCACGCCGGGTGGACTCTGCGTACGCATTCGCCTGCCGCAAGCGTGCTAGCATTCGCGCCGAATTTTTCCGGATAAAACCTCGAGGAACCTTTGTGCCCGGCAAACTGATCCTTGTGCGACACGGCCAGAGCATCTGGAATGTCGAAAACCTGTTCACCGGCTGGCACGATGTTGATCTGTCGCCGCAAGGTCGCATCGAAGCTGCGACTGCCGGCAAAGAATTAATGCGTGAAGGTATTGCGGTCGATATCGCCTTTACCTCGATGCTCAAGCGCGCCATCCGCACGCTTTGCATCATGCTCGACGAAATGGATCGCTTGTGGATACCCGTCGAGCGCTCATGGCGCCTCAACGAGCGTCACTACGGCGCGCTGCAGGGGCTCAGTAAAGCCGAAACGGTCGCCCGACACGGCGAAGCGCAGGTCAAAATCTGGCGCCGTAGCTACGACATTCCGCCGCCCGCCCTCGACGCTGACGATCCCCGCCACCCCCGCCACGATTCACGCTACGCCTCGATCGACCCCGCGCTGCTGCCTGCGACCGAATCGCTCAAAGATACTTTGGCGCGAGTCCAGCCTTATTGGGACGCGCGTATCGCGCCAGAATTACGCGCGGGTCGCAACGTGCTCGTCGCCGCGCACGGCAACAGCCTGCGGGCCATGGTGAAAATGCTCGATAACGTTCCAGAGAGCGAGATCGTCGAACTCAACATTCCGACGGGCGTCCCGCTGCTCTATGAACTCGACGATGCACTGAAACCCCGCGGCAGCCGCTATCTCGGTGATGCCGAGGCGATCAAGGCCGCGGCCGAAGCCGTCAGAAAGCAAACCGAGAAGCGCTGACTCAGCCGATGGGCTTGCCGGGGCCGGGCGCCCAACCGTCGTAACGACCGCCGGTCTCGGCGGCGATGCCGCGCATGCGCGTCGACACTTCACGGACCGCATGCACGTTGAGCGACATGCTCTTCAGCGCGTGCACGCTCCACGGGTGATCGACGCTGTCGGCAAGCTCGCGAATGTCGACCGTGAAGCCCTCGGCTTGCAGGCGCGCCGCCACGGTGTCGGCCACGGCGCGGGACGGCAGTGCCACAAAGAAATCGACATCCACCGGCTGAAAAGGGTCGACGCCGCTACGGCGCAGTTTTTCGATGAGCTTGGTATCCCAGTCCTCGAACTGCACCCGCGAGGCGCGACGAATCTGGTAGATGATACGCCACACCGCGATCGCAGCACCGGCGATCAAAAAAATGACGAACCAATCCATCACTCGTCCGGGGCGATCGTTACGCGCAGGCCATCGAGCTCAACGGTCATGTCGAGCTGACAAGACAGACGCGAGCCTTCTTTGTAGTGCGCCAACTCGTGCAGCAGCTCGCGCTCATCCGACATCGGCGCCGGGATCTTCGCTGCCCACGACGGATCGACGTAGATATGGCAGGTCGCGCATGAGCACATGCCGCCGCAGATCGCTGCGATACCGTAGTCGAGCTCGCGCAGGGTTTCCATGACCTTGACGCCCGCACGCGCCGGTACGTCGTGTTCTTTTCCATCGCGATCGACAACTTTGAGCGTAGGCATGAGCGTGTTCCGGACTTGAGACTGACCGTTGTGGGGGACGCGTAGTTTGCCCGGCTCGAGCGACATCCGCCACCCACCCCGCAGCGAGATTCAGCCTTTGGCAGCCAAAGACTCGCTCACGGCGGCCAAATCCCGCCAAACGGCGTCGAGCACTGCCCGCAACCGCCGCCGTTGTTCAAAGCACTCGGGTTGCAGACTCCATGACGCAAACTCCATCGCATGCGCGGGCAAGTCTGCAGCAAGGCCAGCGAGGTCTTCATCGGCGTGCCCGCAGTGGGCGTATTCCCAATCGAGCAGACAAAGTGAGCCATCGGGTCGCACGATGATATTTGGCGGATTGAGATCGCCGTGCACCAGTACCGCACCGACGACTTCCGCATATTCGGCTTCGACGATCACCTGATTGACTTGCTGCGCCCAACGCACGGCGCGTACTGGGCTCGCCACCGCCAGACGCTGCTGCAATTCGCCAAGACGCTGCGCGAGATCGAGGGTCGGCAACGACAGCGAAGATATCGTTCGCAAACGCTCGAGCAACTCGCGGACGGCGGCTCGTCGCTCAGGCCGCAACATCCAATCGACCTCGAGCGTCGAGCCCTCGATGAACGGCATGAGCAGGAAGCGCCGAACAGGATCGAATTCGAGAACCGGCGGCGCCACGCCCTGCGCGGCGGCGAGCTGCTGCGCCGCCACCTCGACCTCGGGCGAGATGCCGAGCGCTTGCGCGAGTGCGACCACAGGCCACTCGCGACGAACGAGCCGCCCACGCGAATCTTTGAGGATCGAGAGCCGATTGAGTTGACTGCCGTGCATTCTAAAGTTTGCGTGACTCGTCCAGTCGATAGCGCGCCAGCCATTCTCGCCAGCCGATGACTGCGATCACGAAATACACCGCGTAGAGTCCGACCACAAACCACAGACCCTGTGCGCCATACAGGAACATCGATGCGGCATTGACGACGAGCCAATACAGCCAATTCTCGAGCACGCTTCGCGTCGTCATCCACGTCGCAAGCAGACTCGCACAGGTCACCGCGGCATCGAGACGCGGCCAACTGCCGGCCGTCGATACCGCCAGCCACGGTGCCAAAAAAATTGCTACCAACAAAATCAGTATCGCGATCGACACGTGCAGGAAAAACGGCCAGCGGCGGATCATGCTGGCCCCGTCCTGCGGCGACGAGGGCTGCGACCACTGCCAAAAGCCGTAGACCGCCATGCCGACGTACAGCGTCTGCAAGCCCGATTGCAGAGGCAGACCTGAACGACCTGCCAGCCAGGCGAGCAGCGCCGAGGAGAGCGCGCCAAAGACCCACGCCCACCGATTACGACGTACGGCGAGCAAGGCGTAGCCGATGCCGAAGGCGACCGCCAGCACTTCAGCGAGCGAACCCACTCAGCGCACCTGCCAGTTCACGGTGATACCGAGCGTGCGCGGATCGGCGAGCTGTACGTACAATCTATCGGGGAAATCCGGCGGCTCGTTACCAAAGAAAAAACCCCGCAGCGCATAGTCCTCATCGAGCGCGTTACGCACCCAAGCCTCGACCCGCCAGCGCTCGGCGACATAGCCCGCGCGCAGATTGACCAGGGCATAGGGGCGCGAACGTTGGGCATGACTGTCACTGAAAAAAAATGCCGCGACGTGCTGCGCATCGGCGCGGGCGAACCAGCCGCGAGGATGCCGATATTCAAGCGAAATCGACGTCTGATGGCGGGGTGCATGCGCCTGCCCGCGGCCGGATAGGTCGCGTCCGGCCACCACATAATCGACAAAACGCGTGCGCAGTAGCCCGAGTGTCGTACCGACTCGCCAACGCTCACCGAGCGCCGCCGACACGCTACCCTCCACGCCCGCGTTCACACCGCGTGCGGCGTTGTCGGTCAAGTAAATGAATGATAGGGGATCGCCGGGGTCCAGCTGCGCGGAGGTGCTCACCTGTTGCTCGCGACGTCGCATATGAAACACGGCGAGCTCATAGCGCAGGTCTCGCGTTACATCAAAGAACTTGTAGCCGAGCTCGATACTGTCGAGCAACTCGGCAGAATATTCGCGTCGATTGGCCGGTACTACACTGCCGATATTGAAGCCCCCGGCTTTGTAGCCGCGCGCCAAGGCCAGATAAACCCGACGCCGATCGTCAGGCCGATACTCGATGGAGAGATTGCCACCGGCCATGGTCTCGACAGGCGCAAGCGCACTGCCGTCGGTGTCACGATAGTTCGCAGCGCGATATTCGATACGGCCGCCAAGGTTCAAGCGCCAGTCGACCGCCAGTGAATATCCGCGACTCGTGTAGCCCGCTAGCGTATCGGCGCGGTAGTCGCTCAGCAGCGCGCGATACACCTCACCATCGTAAAGATCGAGCTGGTCGTTAGCTTCGCGCAGGCGCTGCGCGTAAATCCCCGCCACCCACGCCGACTCGTCACGTGAAGACCAGCGCAGATCCTGCGTGACACTGCGCCGATGACGCAGAAATCGCGAGGTGAAGTCGTAACTTGGGTCGGCGGCCCAATCGCCGTCAAAAGAATAGAGGATATCGGCATCGACCACGGCCGTGAGGCTGCGGAACCCGAAGTCATCCGCATCACTGCTCAGCTGCAACGATACGCCACG
>Ga0194133_10004942_pt1 | contig 17328 bp, 16 predicted proteins | sample TA2KigOf40mmetaG_FD_155448 | JGI IMG/M metagenome (GOLD analysis project Ga0194133, IMG submission 155448) | Freshwater microbial communities from Lake Tanganyika, Tanzania - TA2015055 Kigoma Offshore 40m | ecosystem: Environmental > Aquatic > Freshwater > Lake | place: Tanzania: Lake... | reverse complement strand
CGAGATTATAAATATTTTAAATGTAGAGAAAGGTTTAAAACCAAGAGAAGAAGTAATAGTTGAATTTTTATTTGAAGATGGAAGTTCTAAAAAAGTTAATGTTCTCTCTAGAATCGATACTGATAACGAAACTGAATACTATAAGCATGGTGGAATTTTACATTATGTTTTAAGAAAAATGGTTTAGTTCATCGATTTAATTCTTTTTATAAACCACCCATTTTTTTTGTATAAGACTATGTTTTGAATAATTTTTTTTTATATACTCATCAACATTTGGCATGTTTAATTTTTCAGTTTGTTGCTTTATTTCGTAATCGTACAAAATAAAGTTTGGCATATTTTTCTTTAATTGTTCCAAAAATTTATTCTCACTAAAGGATTCAAGTATAGATGATGGAGGAAATTGGGTGCAGGTTGGTTTTCTCAGAAAATATGGTAATGCTTGATAATCGGTGAGTACTTGTACACATTTATCTTTAATTGATATTTTTTTAAATTCCTCAATAAATAGCTTTTCGTCATTTCTTAGAAAATAGCTATCCTCTAGGTATAACGTTTTTTTTAAATTTAATAAAAGTGTATTCTTGTTTAACATATTTTTGATTTCATCACTAATTGTAAAATAAAAAATAAAAAGAATATACAGTATATTCAATGTTTTTTTTTCTTTGAAAAGTATTATTAAAGAAATAATATTCTTTTTAAAAAAATAACTTCTTACAATTAAATAAGTAATAATAAAAAAAAATAATAAAAAAGTTATTCCTGATCCAGATCTTATATGATAGGAGTCTGACCTTGTAACAGCAGTTTTAAAAAAAATTATTGACGCGATAAATAAAATAATTAAGATTAATTTAACTTGAAAATTAATTTTCTCTTTACTCAAACATAAATAACAACACAAGACTCCATTTATAATTATTATTAATAAGGATTTTAATGATCTAAAACTATCTTTATGATCCACACTAAAAGGTCTAGGCAATTCTAAAAAATTAAAATATTCTATTGTTTTGATAAGAAAATTAGTTTGCCAGTAAAACTCTAATAATTCATTTTTTTTAAAAAGAACTAAAAATAATAACCATGATAAAAAAATTCCAAAAATTATTAAAAATATTTTTTTAAAATCATTTAAAAAGATGAGTAATAATAAATAAAATAATATTATTGCATTGATGAAAAAGCCTATATCTATCCACCACAAAAAGGATATTGATGAAAAAAAACCAATTGTGATATTATTAATATAATTCGCCCTATTTTTAATATTTTCAAGTAAAATGATTAAAAAAATTAAGAATAGTAAAACTCTTGTAGATAAATATGTCCATGTAACGAAATATTGAGAAAGATTTATTATTAATAAAGTAAAAATTAAAAAAAAAAATAGCTTTTGTGTTTTAGAAATATCTAAAAAAAAAGAAATTTTTCTTCCGATAATAACTAAAGATATTTTATTAAGTAAGATTAATGTGGCATCAAATAATCTTGCTGATCCTATAGTTTCTGTGCCTAAAATATTCCAGATTAATAAGGATCTATTATTTCCAAATAATCCGTAGTCATAATATGTAGTTTCCCAAAAACTACCATAATTTTTAAAATTAATTGGAGGTACTAAATTTGTTCCCTCATGAAATATATCGACTTTTGTAAGAAAATTATTGTAATTAAGAAGGAAAAATTCTGCAAATATAAAAATTATAAAAATAAATAAAAAAAATTCTATTTCTTTGCATTTTTTAAATTTTTTTTTTTTGTATTCTTTTAAGAAAAAATTTTTTTTACTTGGATTTATACTTAGCGTTTTAAAAAAAAAAATATAGCTAAATAAAAATATTAAAATAGGCGAGATTACAAATATCAAAAATCTCAATGTATTTGTATTCGGATTTATTTTTTTATAAAAAGCCTCACCTTTTATTAAATTATTTTCATCATAACTAAGTTTAATTAAATCCCAAAATAAGCTAACTAAAAGAACTGATATAACCATCATCAAAAATGTTAAAAAAATTATTAGTGTTCTATGATCTTTCATTATGAATTTTATTTATTTATAAAGGGATCTTCCTCAATTAAATTTAAAATGAATTTTAATTAATAAATCTGAATTAAATACTTTATATTTACATTTATACAATTTATAAAATAATTATTTTATTTGTTAAAAAATATAAGTCTATTATTAGTAAGTTTTTTAGTTATGAAAATAGTACACTTGAATATACAACTTAAGTTAGAATGATTTTAAAAAAAAATAATATTAAAGATTATAAATTTGTTCAAAATTACTTTTGGGATTTAAAAAAATTTATAGATAGTAAAAAAGTTATAAAAAAAATTATAGAAATTAAAAAATTAATCATTCATCAAAAAAAAAAAAGAAAAAAAATTTTAGTTTTTGGAAACGGTGGAAGCGCAGCAATATCAAGTCATTTTAGTGTGGATTTAACAAAGAATGCAAAGATTAGGTGTGTGAATTTTAATGAAGCTAATTTAATTACATGTTTTTCTAATGATTATGGCTTTGAAAATTGGATTTCAAGAGCTTTGAATTATTATGCGGATCCTGGAGATATATTAATACTTATATCCTCAAGTGGAAGATCAAAAAATATGTTAAATGCATGTAAAGAGGCAAAAAAAACTAAAATAAAAAAAATAATTACATTTACTGGACACAGAAAAAATAATCCTCTTTCAATTGAAGGTGATATTAATTTATGGGTTAACTCTAAATGTTATAATCAAATAGAGTGCACACATTTGATTTGGTTGCTCTGTTTAATTGATTTAATAATTGGTAGAAAAGAATATACTTCAAAACTTTGATTATTTTATGTCAAGACAAATCAGGATGCTGTTAAGACAAAATTTACTCTAAAATCAAAACAAAAGATTTATTATTAGATATAAGATCACAAAAGATCTTAGGAGATGAACTATAATTTAATATTAAAAAAATTCTCTTCTGAGTAAAGTTTTGCTTATAATCATCACAATATTTATATAGTATTAAAAAATTGTTTATTTAATAATGGAAAGAAAAAAATTTTCAAATCTTGGAGAAATAAAAAATTTAGAACTTAAATATCCAAAACTTTATTCAAAAAAAATTTTCTACAAAATGTGTAAAATTAGATTTTTTGAGGAGGAGGTTAAAGAAGCACATAAAAAAAAATTAACAACACCACTGGTTTATTTATCTATAGGTCAAGAGGCAGTATCGACTGGTGTTAGCTTTCAAATGCAGGGCAGTTACGTTCTAGCCCAACATAGAGGACACGGGCCATATTTAGCTTTTAATGGAAATCCTTTATCCCTGCGAGATGAATTACTTGGACTTAAATCGGGTTGTTGTGGGGGTAAAGGTGGTTCACCAATGATACATGATATAAAAAAAAAAATTATTGGTCACTGTGGTTTAATCGGAGATCAGGTTCCAGTGGCTATCGGTTTGGGTTTAGTAAAAAAAGGAAAAAAAATTGTTTGTTTTTTTGGAGACGGAGCAGCGGAGGAAGATTATGTTTTGGCTGCATTAAGTTATGCCACTCAAAATAATTCTCAAATTCTTTTTATTTGTGATGATAATGATCTATCAGTTCTTACTCCTACTAAGGATAGAAGAAAATGGAGATTAACAGATGTGGCTAAATCATTTGGTCTTAATGCAGTAGATATAACAGATGACCCTTGGTTAATAGATTATTGGACCAAAAAATTTAAAAATTTTTTACCTGCTCTAATTAACATAAGAACCTGTAGAGATGTTTGGCATGTCGGATCTGGAAAAGATAATTCTTTAGATTGGAATCGATTTGAAATTACAAAAAAAAAATTAAGTAGAATTTTAAAAAAGGATGAGATTTTTGAAATTGAAAGAATAAGCAAACTTTGGGCAAAAAAAGTATGGAAAATGTAGCTGAGATAATAAGGTCTCTTACAAAAAAACATCTCGATAAAGGCTCAATTATAATAGGTCAATGCCTGACTGCAGTGGGCTGGGTTCAAAATACTATTCCAGATCAAAAAAAGGGAATTGTTGAACTTTCAATGACAGATACTGCTGGCGCTGGAATAGCAGTTGGTGCGGCCATTGGAGGAGGAAGACCAATATTAGTGTTGAGATTTCAAAGCTTACTTTGGCTTAACTCAAGTCCAATAGTAATGCACGCAGCTAAATGCAAAGAAATTTTTGGATATTCTTGCCCTATATATGTTAGAGCGATAGCTTCTGAAAGTGACAGCGGGCAGGGTCCAATACATGCAAACACTTACCACTCAATATTCGCACATATGCCAGGAATTGTAGTTGTTTGTCCAATGACACCGAGAGAGTTTAAAACTGTATGGAAAAAATATTTAAATTCGGATGATCCATTTTTAGTTAGCGAACACAGATCAAGTTATAGAATTAATTATGAAATTAATGATATTATAAATCAAAATAATGCAACAACAATTATAGCAATTTCATCAGCTAGATTAGAAACGTTAAAAGCTATTGAAATATTAAAAAAAAAAAAATTTGATGTTAATTTAATTAATTTAGTTTGGATTAAACCTTTTACTTTATCTAAATCACAAATCGATTGTGTTAAAAGATCAAAAAAAATTTTAATTGTTGATAATTCTTATGAATTTTGTGGTGTTGCTAATACAGTAGCTCAAATGATAAGTAGAAAATTTAAATGTAAAACTGAAGTTTTAGGCTTACGAGAGTATTCTCCTGGAGTTGCTAAAAGATTTGAAAACGGAACACCAACGGCAAATCAAATTATAAAAAAATTAAAGTCATTTTAAATTTTTATTTAAAACCAATTTTTTTATCTATGATATAGATTGGTCTTTTTTTAGTTTCCATATAAATAGAACCAATGTATATTGATAAAAGACCTAATATCAAAGATTGAACGCTTCCAAAAATCAGTATTGCGACAAAAATAGATGTGGTACCAATTAAGGCAACACCATCAAAATGCAAATATAAAGTTCTGAGCAAGATAAATGAAGAGATTGAAAAACTAAATAGACCAAATATTAAAGAAAATCTTACTGGAAAATTTGAAAATGGCATTAAAGCTATTTCAAAAAACTGATAGAAAATTTGATAAAAACTAAATTTTGATTTACCTTTAAATCTTTTTTCTCTCCTATAAAAGACTTGTTTTTTTTTAAAGCCAATAAAGTCAGTAATAAATCTAAAAAAGGGATTTATCTCATTAAACTTTACGTATTCATTTATAACGCGTCTAGATATTAATCTAAAATCTCCAGAATCTTTTGAAATATTAATAAATGAAGTTTTTTTTAGTACAAAATAACCAATTTTATTTAAAATCTTCATTAAAAATCCTTCTTGCCGGTCTATTCTGGTAGTAAAAATGACGTCACAATTATCTTCAATCCATAAAGTTATCATCTTACTTATAACAGACGGTGGGTCCTGAAGATCTATATCAATATAAATGGCAGCGTCGCCTCTACAATTTTTCAAACCAGCCATTATTCCAGGCATGTGACCAAAACGTCTTGATAGATTAATTATTCTAATATTTTTATTTTTTTTACTTTCATTAATTAAAATTTTAAGTGAGTTATCTATTGAACAATCATTTACATAAATTAATTCATAATTTATTTTTTTTATTTTTTCTAATTCATTAGAAATTTTTTTTATAGAATTTAAAATATTTTTTTCCTCATTGTAAAAAGAAAAAATAATAGAAATTTTTTTTTTCATTAAAATTTTAGTATTTTTTTAAGAATTAAACTACTTTTATCATTTTTAAACAAATCTTTCCAACCCCCTCCCCCCCCGTCAACCTCAGTTATATATTGCTCATTAATTTTAATTTTTTTAGTAACTAATAATTTCTCGATAAAATTCATTGTATTAAATTTTAAATCTTTATATTTAAAATCGTAACCATGGCTTGTTAAAATTGATATATTCTTATGCCACAACGGCACTGGATCAACTGAAATTTTCTGCAAATTAAGCCCAGCTAAAACAATTGTTGCGTTGGAATTTGCTAAATATATTATTTCATTTAACACTTTATTATTTCCTGAACAATCGAAAATATAATCATATCCAGAAACTAAAATTTTATTAAATAGGTTTTTTTTTATTTCAGTACCTAAAAATTTTTTGGATTTTTCAAAAATATTTTCATTAAAAATTATATTTTTAATTTTTTCTTTCTTTAAGATTTCTTTATGAGAATTATTTTTTGTGTAAATAGCGATATTTTTTTTGTTAACATTATAATATTGTAAGATTTTATATAGAGCAAATCCAATTATTCCTGAGCCAACAATTAATATTTTAGAGTTTTTGTTAAAATTTTTAATTTTTTTAAAGATAGCAAAACTACATGAAATGGGCTCAATCAGACATGAGATTTTTGGGGATAATCTTCCACTTACTTTAACTAAATGCTTCTCATCTTTAATAAAATATTTACAAAAACCAGCATATCTATCATTTTTTATTTTTTTTTTATCTCTTATAATCGCATCAATAATAACAAAATCATTTTTTTTTATATCTTTTACATTTTTTCCAGTTTCAACTACTTTACCAATGGTTTCATGACCCAAATACTTTAAAACCTCTTTATTCTGAGAAGAATATAAAAAAATTGAGCTAAAAAACGAGAAGTCAAGAGATAATAATTTAATATCAGTCGCACACAAACCACACGAAATACTTTTTACTAAAACCTTTGTATTATATTTTTTTTTAGAAAAATTATAATTTTCCGTTTTGTTATATTTTTTTATTGGACTAAAAAAATCAATTAAAATTTTACCGAAAATTTTATAATAAAAAAATTGAATTAAATTCAGTATTGATCTAGTGTTCCATTCAATAATTATATTTTTAACTTTCAACAGCTTATTATTTTTTTGAATAAATTGTTGGAAAAAAGGTGTCTTCCATAATCAATTTATTATTTAATTTATAATGATTAAAATATGGACTTTTTATTTTTTTGCTAAATTTTGAGTTACCATTCATATAATGACAACTTACAGAAATTCTATCGCTAAATGTTTTGTTATATCCCGATCCATGCCACATATTTCCATGATGAAATACGATGGTACCAGCATTAACCTCAATATAATGTCTTTTATATTTTTTTTGGTTTTTTAATAATCTTGTATCGATTTCTCGATAATTTTTTTTAAAAAAATTATTCATTCTTTTTGATGAAGTGTTTTTATGTGATCCGATAAGATATTCAAGGGTAGCACTTTTTTTGGTTGTTCTTGTTAAAGGTATCCAAGCTGTAATTACTCCACCAGGGGTGTGCCAGTCTTGGTAAGGGTTATCTTGATGAAAACTTACTGCGCCAGCTTTTGGAACAACCCAAATCAAACTATCTTGATTTAGTTTTGTTTTTTTCCAACCAGATAATTCAGCAGCATACTGGCCAATTATTTTTGAAGTTACAAGTTTTTTAACATCTTTATCCGATTTCCAAACATTACAAAGAGATCGAGGTATTTTATTTGGATCTCTACCGCTAACCCACTTGATCTTATCGGGAACGACACCAGTTTCATATTGCCCATTAAATATTTTTTCACATTTTTTTCGTATCTTTTTTAATAATTTAATTTTTATGACGTTTTTAATTTCTATAAATCCATTAATATCAAAAAATTTTTTTTGTTCTTTATTTATAAGCATTGCTCGGTGTTTTGTATTAATATATTATGAATAATTTATTAATAGTTAATGAAATACTCTATATTTTTGGGAGCAACAAGTGATTTAGCACAAAATTTTATACAAAAATTTTTAGATCATACAGAAAACATTATTTTAGTTGCAAAAAATCATGAAAAATTAAAAAAACTATTTTTCGATTGTAAAAAAAAAATTGTATTTTTTACTGTTGATTTCTCTAATTTGAACGAAATTCTAAATCTTATTAATAAGATAGATAATAAAAATTTTGAAATTAATTTTTTAGGTAATTTTCTTGGAAAATCATATTCCAAGGAGTTTCATCTAAATAGCAATATTGAAATTTTACAAACCATTAATGTAAATGTTTTACCTTATATATTGTTTGTTAACTATTTAATAAATAAGTCTATAAAAAATAATACAAAGCTTCAAATTTTAAATATTGGTTCTCTTGCCGGAATAAATCCTTCAAATAAAATGTTAACATATTCATTAGCTAAAAATTTTATTCATAAGCTTTCAGATGTTTTAAATTATAATTATTCATCAAAAAATATTCAATTTTTTTTAGTTATTTTAGGTCAAGTAGATACAAAATTTTTAAAAAACTCAAATATTAAAAAAAAAAACAATGATATTTTAACTATAGAAGAGGTTTCAAGTTACATCTTAAAAGAATTAAAAAAAAACAATTATCTTATAATTCCAGGTTTTATTAATAAATTAAGATTTTATATACTTAAATATTTAATGCCAAGTTTTATTCTAAATTTATTTCACAAAAAAAATTATTATCTATTTAAATAATATTTTTGATCATTATACTTATCAAAACAATTGGCTATTTGAGGTGAAAAATGTCTACCTAGTGGAGACAAGGTAATATTTGAAAAATTAAAAGTCAAAAGTTTGTCTCTTTCAAAAGATCTTAAATTAATTAGTTCGTTTTTGAAATAATCAAAAAATTTGAAATGATATTTATTTTCAAAAAAGTTATAATCTACTTCGAAAAAGGTTCTTATATGTCTTATAACCTCTCTTCTAATCGCATCATCTTTTGACATTTTTATACCGCGATAGATTGGAAATTCACCCTTATCAAGAGCTTCTTTATATAAATTATGTTCATAAAAATTCTGAAAGTAGTAATCATCGTTAAGAACTCCATGAGCAGAACTACCTACAGCAATAAAGTTTGTAGCTTCTCCTGTTTGGGTTCCTAAAGAATTGTAAACAGCTTTTTTATTATTTATAGATTTTGTTAAAGGGTCCTCGGGAAGTGCATAACTTTCAAAACCTGCCCTAGTATATCCATAATTCATTAATTCTTTGCTTGCAGTTTCAAAAACAGCTTTTCTGTCAAAAAAATCTAGCATAGGTTCATTTCTAACCATTTTAATCATATATTTTCTAGTTTGAGGCTTATAATGCACGTACATAGTTTGTAACTGAGTAGGCTTCAATTTTGCGACTTCTCTTATGGTATTAGTCATACTTTTTTTACTTTGTTTTGGTAGGCCGATCAATAAATCAAAATTTATAACAGGAAAAAGCTTTCTTACTTTTGGCGTTAGCAATTTTTCGACTAAATCTGGAGGCTGAACTCTATTAATTTCATTTTGAACGTTTAAGTCAAAATCTTGAATTCCGAAAGACAATCTATTTATTCCTTGTTCATGGTAAAAAATTAGCTTTTCTTCGTCTACACGTCTTGGGTCTACTTCAATTGTAAAGTTAGAAATTTTTTTTAAATCGATGATCGATTTTAATTTTTTTATTAAATGCCTAAATTCTTCTTCTTTATAATAAGTAGGAGATCCTCCACCTAAATAAATTTCTTTAAAATTAAATTTAACATGATTTTTATTTAAAAAATTTTCTAATAAATCAAATTCTCTAGATAAATCTGTATATAAATAGTTTTTCACGTGATCATAATTAGAAGTAATAACTTTACTGCAAAGACAAAAATAACAAAGTTGTTCGCAAAATGGTGTGTGAACATAAAAAAGAACTGGTTTGTCTTTATTTTTGGGGTACCAATCTAATATTGCTTTTTCATAGTCTTTAGAATTAAATTTTTCAGACCAATTTCCTTTCGTTGGATATTCTGTATAGTCATAAACTAGATTAGAATGATATTTTTTTATTAAGTTAGCATTGGCCAAAAGCTTACTTTCTTTACTTTCAGTAAATTCCATAATGAAAACTGTATATACGCATAAACACATAAAAGAAGTTTTTTTTTTAAAAAAACAACTTGAAGCTAAAAAAACCCCAGAATTGTTTGTATTTTTTAATATTTTATTTAGTTTATTATCGATACCCGTAAAAGGTTTTCAATCCCATCAGATTTTGGTTAAATCTAATTATAATCTTTTTTATCATATTTTGCATATAATATGTAATCTCTACCACAAAAGTATTTTTCACGTATGTTAAAATTTTTTCTAATTTTTTAACAGTTAAACTAGTCGATTCATTAACCTTCCTCATTATAGCTTGATGTGGAGTTTCATTTTTTTTTATGTATCCACCAGGAAATCCATAAAGAACTTTCTTGAAACTTCTCCAATATTGTTGTGTCAAAAGAATTTGGTTGTTGATATTTGTAATAATTGTCATTACCACGTTGTTTAAAAAAACTTTTAAAAATTTTAAATTTTTTTTTTTATAAAAAAAATCCTTTGAGAAAAGATTTTAAATCTAATTTTTAAATTTTTTTAGCGGTATTTATCTAACGACAATTAAAGTTAAATATTTTTTTACTTTAAAATATTTTGATAATTTTTTAAATGTTCCAAGTTTTATAATATCACCCTCTGATAAAATATTATGTCCATTTTTATCAATAATTTGACCTCCTATTACACCAAAAATAGTTGAGATTTTGTTTTTTAAAATTTTTTTAAAATTTTTGTGTATTTCAAGAGACAATACAACTTTTTTAAATTTAAATATTTGGTTTTTATTAAGGTTTGGTTTTTTAAAAGTTATATCACCCTTTCCTATAGATTTTACGAATTTTTTTCCTTCATAGGGTTTTAATCTTCTTCCATAGTTATCCTGATATCGAACTAAATCATTTTTTAACACTGGAGTTTCAAATTCAATTGCTTTCACTCCTGATTTACTTAAAGACTGAATGCTATGAAATAAACCAGTTCTTATCATTAACTTAGATGGTGCATTATATATTTTTGAAGTTGATTTCCATAAGCCAAGCTGTATCTTAGCCTTACCTTCCAGTAATATAAAACCAGTTTTTTTGTTAGGATGACAATGTAATGAAGTTTTTTTTCTAAAATTAATATTTAAAAAAGTTAATCCAATTTTTTTTTTATTTCTAAAACAAACGTATTCATAACCCCATGGTTTTTTAACGATTTTTTTGTCATAAAAATCTTCCTTAAGCACTTTCTTTTAAAACTTCCAATGTTTTTTTCATCCACGGACCCATATCCTTGTAATGTGCAGTGGTAATAATCTTATCATCCACAACTGCTGGTAGATCTGTATAGATACCACCGGCATTTATAATGTCATCTTTCATACTATAATATCCAGCAATCTTTCTTCCTTTAACAACTCCTGCAGATATTAAAAGTTGCGTTCCACTACAAATACAAGCAATTACCTTCCCTAATCTATGAAAATCTGCAATAAAATTTATTAGTTTTTTTTCTTGTCTAATTTTTTCCATAGATTTCACACCACCTGGCAAAATTAAAAGATCATAATCTTTTGTATTAATTTCATTTATATTTTTTACTGGATGATTTTTATTTGGTGGTAATGGTGTACCAAAATAACCCAATACTGGTTTACCGTCTATTATACAAACATCAAGATCAATCCCCTCCTCTAGGACTCTATAAAAAGGATAGATAAACTCATGATCTTGGGCTAAAGCACCACTTATTATTATTGCTTTCATACTAATCAGTTATAAAATAAATAATGAAAAAAATAAACTTTACTAGATAATATTTCAAATTTTATTATGTTTCTTTTTTAAAACACAATCCAATTACGAATATATTTTTTATAGAGTTAAGAAGTTTCAAGACCCTTTTAATAAGTTTTTGAAAAATTAAAGAGTCCTATTTTTAGATACCCGAATACATACACTGAAATTTATTTTTAAAATAATTAATAATTGACCTCACAAAAATGATGTTTTCTGTCAATTTTATGTTTAGTCATTTTTTCTAAATGTTTAACTGTATTACTCCCAAAAGTCTTCTTTATCATTGATAAATAATTATTACTATTAAAATAAACATTGAAAGCTTTATCTCTAAAATCTAATACTTTTGATCCTTTAATTTTTTCAGTTGGAAGTGGTAAGGTTTCATATGAGTGCTGCGAGTAACCTATCCATCCAGGGCCATTATTATCGTCTGGCAGTTTCCATTTTTTTTTTTTAGCTAATAAGTAAAGTTGAGATCCAGGATAAGCCATGGCTGAGTAAAAATTAGCCCATTCACTATTTATTCTTAATGCAAGATCTAATGTTTGTTCCATAGAGTTCATATCATCATCTGGAAGACCAAATATATAATTTGCACCAACATAAAAACCTAGGTCTCTCACTTTTTTTACAATTCTTTCAATATCAGAATTGTTAAATTTACCTTTAATCACCCCATCTCTCACATGTTTAGAGCTTGACTCAATACCCAAAGCCAACCATTTAAAGCCTGACATTCTCATTTTTTTTAACATTTCATTGTCGTTAAGAGTATCAATTCTTGCATAGGCCCAAATATTTAATATACTACCTAAGTCCTCTTTTAATATTTCATCACATATTCCAACTACTTGTTTTGGATTTAATACAAACATTTCATCTGGAATTTTTATGTTTGTTGTACCAAAATTTTCAACAAGATATTTAATTTCTTTGATAATATGTTTTGGAGACCAGCATCTAATTTTATTTCTTTGAAATGGTGCATTGATACAACAAAATGAGCATTTAAATGGACATCCTAAACTAGTTTGTAAAGATGCATACTTATTGCGCATATCTAAATTGTCAAAGGCATGCCAATTATGGGATTTATATTTTTTCATATCTAAAAGGGACCACTCTTGACCTGGAAGTTCATTATCTAAATCTTCAAACATTGTAGCCATTGAATTATTTTTTATTTGATTATCATCCATATACCAAAGCCCAGGTATGTATCTTAAGTTTCTTTTTTTTTTATTTTTAAAAAAGTACAGCAAATTTTCGATTGTTTTTGGACCTTCACCCTGACAAACAAAAGTATATGGTTCTTCAATTAATGTTTTTTTTGGTAAAGCTGATGGATGGGTTCCAATAACCAAAGTTTTTATTTCATTATTACTTTTTTTGTTTAGAATATCGCAAGTTTTTCTTCCACCCGGCATACATTGTGTTGATGCAGAGGGTTGTTGTCCATAAATCATAAAAACTGCTAGTTCAGGGTCTTCATTTATAATCTTGTCTGCAGTTTGTTCATGGTTTAGAAACTCAGATTCTGCATCTAGAATTTTTACACTAAAATTTTTTCTAATTAAATATCTCGCTATTAAAGATGACCATACAGGAGGTTCAATAGCTGCGTATTCATTTGCAAGTTTTTGATAAACCTCTAATCTTGATGGAGGTGTTATTAGCAATACATCTAATTTTGACAATTTATATTCTTACAGTCTTTAAAATAGTTTTAGTATAGTGCGAAAAAGTTGATTTTTTATCAATAACTTCATCATTTTCATATTTACTTGAGCTTCTAAACTCATCAACCCCATAATTAGGAATTTTATCTTTATATTCGTTTAGCCTATCTTTATGTGGTAGATGATCTCCAATAAAAATAGTAGTATCAATTGAAATTCTTGTTTTAGAATTTGTTTTTCTAAAAGTTTTATGAACTAAGGCGTAATCTGAAATATAAATGTTTCCAGGTTGCGGAACTAAATTATGCATTGGTTTATAGTACTTTAGCACCCATTGCATTTCTTTGTAAGTTTTAGATGCTTTTAAAAAAACTTCTCTAAATTTATTTGGGCTGTAATAGAGTAGATTATTTTTTTTTAAATCACCTACAATTGGAACAAAACAATTCATACCCCATGGTCCTTCTACCCAAGCATCAGAGTGTGGTAATGAAGTATTTAACTCTCTTTTTTTATTTGCATCAATCTCTTTTCCAAATTTAATCCTGATATTTGGAGTTGTACGAAATCTTGATAAAAGTAGAGGTTTTTTTATTATCATTTTTTTTACTATTTTACACCATTGCCTTAGAAAAAGATTATATTCAATTTGAAATTCTTTTTTTGGAACAACAGCTCCATTTGGGGTTATGTTTATTAAATTTTTTCTTGCTTTTTCTAGACATTGTAGAAAATATTTATCATCATCACTATAATTAATTCCAGTTGCTGAGGCGATATAGAGCTTAATTGACATTTTTAATTTATTAAAATCTGTTGAATTAATTTTAAATGAGGCCATTAAATCATGTTTTTTTTTCATATCCCAAAATTTGATTATTTTTTTAATTCTATTTTTTCTATAACTGTAACTCATAAAAGTTTTATATAAAAATTAAATGATTAAAGAAATTAAAATTTAGAATTGTTAAAATTATAATATTTTTATTTTTTTTAATATTAGGGAATATTATTAAGAAGATTAAGATAACTTTTGCTTATTTAGAAGCAGATTGTCATAAAAAATACTATTTTTAAAAACTACACTCCCTATTCCACAAATTGAAATAGGACTAATATTAAAATTATTTTTAATAGCCAAGACAACTCCAGGATGAATAAAAATTTCTTTACTTGTTAATTGTTCATCAGTTTCCTTAATTTTAATTAACTCTTCTGAAGATATTTCTGATGAAGATATTTCATAGTCATCAAAAATAATTATTCCTTTTTCATATAATAATTTTTTTGATTGAATTATATCATTATTTACATTTTTAAAGGTATGATCACCATCGATGATAATTATATCAAATTTTTTATCGTTCTGATTAAAAAAGTCCTTAGAAAACATTTTTTTTTTTACGATATTTTGTAACTTTGAAAAATTTATATTCATATCAAAATTTTTTTCAATTGAAGAGTCTTTTAAATTTGAATAAAAATTTTTATGACGAAAGTTGTTTGTAAAATTTTTTTTATTTTTAATAATAACCTTATTCCACGGGTCTACACATGTAATCATAAATGTAACATTTTTTTTTCTGAGAAATGTAGATATCGCAACCGTCATTTGACCACAATAAACGCCAATTTCTAATATATTTAGTTTTACCCCCCCCATGATATTTTTATCTTCTTGATTAATGTCAGCTAATTTTACATCAATAATTTTTAAAATTAAATTAACTCTACCTCTATAATTATCTTGATTGGAGAATAAGTATGAACCAAAGTATGGGATCTTAAATAATCTGTGAAACAAATATACGAAAAAACCTAAATAATAAAAAAAAAAAACGATTATTGAGCACAATAACTTGTGTGGTTTAATATATCTATCAAATAATTTTCTAAAAAAATACATCTGATAACGTTTATTAAATTTTATTAAATTATCTTTAATATTAAATAAGAGTATTCTAATATAAATAAAATTTAAAATTTACTACACATAAAAAAAAAAGTCAAAAGTGTTAATTTAATGCTTTTTAGATTAAAATAATTTAATTAAAATTAATTTACTTAATTTTAAAAAAATTTTTATTAATGATTATTTCTAAAACTCCTTACAGAATTTCTTTTTTTGGTGGTGGAACTGACTATCCAGACTGGTATTTAAAAAACTCAGGGCAAGTCATAAGTGTTACAATAAATAAATATATATACCTAACTTTAAGAAAACTTCCGTATTTTTTTAAACATAAATTCAGAGTAGTTTGGAGTAAAATTGAATTAGTAAAAAATATAGATAATATCAATCATTCCGCTGTAAAAGTAGCTTTAAAAAAGTATTTAAAAAAAAACGTAGGATTAGAAATTCATTATGATGGAGATTTGCCAGCACGGTCAGGGATAGGTTCAAGTTCAGTATTTGCAGTAGGTCTTTTAAATGCTTTAATGCGTTTTGGGGGAATTAAGACAAATAAATTTCAGCTAGCTAAGGAGAGTATTTATTTTGAGCAAGTTTATTTGAAAGAAATTGTTGGATCGCAGGATCAAATCGCTGCTTCTTTTGGAGGATTAAATTTTATTAATTTTAAAAAAAACGGTTCATTTGAAGTATCAAAAGTATTTAATAAGAAAGATTATATAGAAGAACTTCTTTCTAATTTTGTTTTAGTTTATACAGGTGTTTCAAGAACTGCAAATTATGTAGCAAAAACGTATGTAAAAAATCTTAATTATTCAAAAAAAAATTTATTAATAAAGATTGCTGAGCAAACTCATCAAGCAAAAAGGTTGTTAATAAATCACGAATTTGACTCTTTTGGAAAGCTACTGCATGAAACTTGGCAAATAAAAAAACAGCTAAGTAACATAGTTACAAATCACAAAATTAATGAAATTTACAACGAAGGTATTAATTCTGGAGCTTTAGGCGGAAAGTTGTTGGGTGCTGGTGGTGGAGGATTTTTTTTATTTTATATTAAAAAAAATAGATTACACAACTTAAAAAGAAGACTTAAAAAACTTCAGTTTATTTCAGTAAAGCCTTCATACGAAGGTTCAGAGATAATTTTTAATAATGAGTAATAATTTTTTCAATTACCCGCTTATGTACAACAATATCACCAGAAGTGATATTGTGAAAGTAAGGAGGTTTTTAGATACAAAACCTATCTTAACGCAATCAAAAAAAGTTGAAAAATTTGAAGAGCTTTGGAGTAAATGGCTTGGAGTAAAATATAGTATTTTTGTAAATTCTGGTTCTTCTGCTAATTTTTTAACACTTAGAGCTTTAAAAATTTTTCAAAATAAATGCAATGAAGTTTTAGTGCCTACCCTTACATGGATCTCGGATATTACCGCTGTAACTGAGAATGGATTCAAGCCCATTTTTGTTGATATTTCTCTAAAAAACTTATGTATGGATGAAAATGATTTACTAAAAAAGATTACAAAAAAAACACAAGCAGTATTTGTTACCCATGCCCAAGGTTTTAATGGGTTGTCTGAAAAAATATTAAATAAACTTAAAGATAAAAATATTGTTTTGTTGGAAGATGTATGCGAGTCCCACGGAGCAACTTTTAAAGGACGTAAACTTGGAACATTCGGTTTGATTTCTAATTTTTCTTTTTATTATGCGCACCATCTATCAACTATAGAGGGCGGGATGATATGTACAAATAATAAAGTGATTTATGAAATATGCAGAATGTTAAGAGGTCATGGTTTACTTAGAGAAACAAAAGGTGAAAGGATTAAGAATTTTTATAAAAAAAAATTTTTTAATCTTAACCCAGAATTTATTTTTATGTACCCAGGTTATAATATGCGTAATAACGAAATTTCAGCTACAATTGGAATTAATGGATTAAAAAGACTTAATAAAAATATTAGTAAAAGAACAAAGAATTTTTTATTTTTTCTTAAAAATTTAAATAAAAAAATTTTTTATTCAAATTTTGATA
>Ga0194133_10004940_pt1 | contig 17336 bp, 11 predicted proteins | sample TA2KigOf40mmetaG_FD_155448 | JGI IMG/M metagenome (GOLD analysis project Ga0194133, IMG submission 155448) | Freshwater microbial communities from Lake Tanganyika, Tanzania - TA2015055 Kigoma Offshore 40m | ecosystem: Environmental > Aquatic > Freshwater > Lake | place: Tanzania: Lake... | reverse complement strand
ATAAACTTATTACTTCAATTTTAGAGCTGCCTAGATCTGATTTTGGGTCTGCGCTGCTGACACCGCCATGCACTGTTTTGTAGTGCCTGGCAAGGGTGAGCTTGGATGACAAAGTAACATTACAGGTGGCACAAGCGATCCCCTCTTTCACATGAGTTTCCTGTAAGAAATGAAATCAATTAACCGTGCTAAAACTAGGTTTTATATCTTCTACCTGATGTCTTTTTAGCCCCCAAAGGTCTTTGAAATTCTTCCCACATTCTTCACAAACAAAAGATCTCGTATTACTGTGGGTAATTTTCATGTGGTTGTTGAGTTGGCCTCTCAATCGAAAACTTTTGTCACAAACTTCACAATTGAAGTCCTTCCTGAAAAATCAAAATATGAAAATTTGGGGTTTTTCACTAATGATTTAAAATTGAGGGAGAACTTTGAGGTTTAAGATGGAGGTCTAAAAATTTCAAATGCCTTCCTGCTTAATTACTATAACTTATTCATCAACAGTTTTTCAACTAATTACAGCCCTGAACACCATACTGGTGTCTCAGATTTACAGCTCTAATTAATATTTATAACTCATTTTGATTACAGGTCTTCTTCTCTGTACACAATCAACATCTTACATTTAATTTATCATATCATTTAATATTGAAAATTGTTTTCCTGTATTGTGTATACTATCTTAGTACACGCTCAGTTACCCTGTTTTTCGCGCTACAATATTTTTCACTTTACTAAAGTTCAAAGTTGTTTTGAACAGGCTGCCATCGTTTAGCTTCCCTTCCAAGTAATAGTAAGTTCACCTAAATAGGCTGCCGCTGTTCTCACTCCCGTGTATTTATTTCCCGCCAATGTTCTACCCTCTTCCAAGAGGTCAGATATTTTCCTGACCCGATCCCTCCTTTACTTTTGTATATAAACCCCTTTTTCCTATTAATAAATAGTTCAGTATTGATTCTTTTCTTGACTGGGAAGGTCTTCACTGGGATTTTAGCTCAACGTTCACATCTCCTCCCGTTTCCATTCCGTTCTCTGCCTCCATTCCAACACCCAAGCATCGAACACACTAATACTATAAATAAAAGTTCAAAATTAAGAATACCTTACTTCTCCTCCTGCATGTTGTGAATCTATATGTTGCCTTAAATAGTTTTTCTGAAGAAATCTTGTTCCGCAGATGTCACAAACAAATGGTTTTTCTCCTTTTATAAAACAAGTAATAAATTAGAAAGAAGAAAAAAAAGTTTTGGAGGTGCAGGGTAACCTCTCGCATGCTAGGCTCTTCCATCTGAGCTTGATGAAAGAAGAGAAGTGATTGTAGTATATATTATCGTAGTACACGCTCATTTACCCTCTTTTTTGCGGTACAAGATTTTTCACTTTTGCAGTTCAAAGTCATTTCAAGCAGGCTGCCATCGTTTAGTTTTCCTTCTAAGTAATTGAAAGTCTACCTAAACAGACTGCCGCTGTTTTCACTCCCGCTGTTTCAGTTTCCCGCCTTTTTATTCTGCCCTCTTCCAAGAGGTCCAGCATTTTTCTACCCTCTTCTAAATGGTCCAGCATTTCTTGATCTGATCCACCTTATCTATTTTGTATATAAAGCCCCTGTTTTCCATCAATTAATAGTTCAGTATTGATTCTTTTCTTGATTGGGAAGGTCATTTGATTCTTTCCTTGATTGGGGAGGTCATCAACCACAGTATATCAATCACTAATATATATCATTGAATGTCCTTGACCATTCATTGTTAAAATCAAAGAAAATTTTTACCAGTGTGCCAACGCACGTGTTGCAATAGCAATGCTTTTCTACCAAACTTCCTATCACAATGTTCACATTCAAAAGTCAGTTCATGCTTTAAGGTCTCATGCTTATTCCTAAAAAATAATCTTAAAGTAAGTAAACTTTTTTCAAAATATTTCTCATTCTACCTCATGGCATTTGTTCCAAATTTTTTGCTACAATGTCTACAATCGAATTTCTTGTCAGACTCTGATAAATGCTTCTCCATAAAATGTTCTCGACAGCCATGTTTGTATTGAAAAGAAGCCTATATATTAGTCAAGACATGAATCAGGACTGTTTATTGCATATTGAAAAAGAAAATAGAGTAATAATCTTACATTGCACCCAGGAAAAGAGCAATGATATCTGCCATTTTCAAATTTCATTCCAGACCCACTCTCATCATTTAAGGTGGAGAACTAAAGAAAGATAGATGTAAAGCAATAAATAAGATTTATTTTGATGTGATTCTTTGGAATCACCTCATGTTTGTGGGCTATCATATCTTTCTTATTGTCAAAAGTTTTGTCACACTCATCACACTGAAATTTGCTTGAAATTTTTTGTGTTAGATGAGTGATTTGATGCTCATTGTAGCTCTTCTGACTGCGGTAAGAATTGCCACACAACTCACAAACAAATGGCTGGAAAAATTAAGTAGGAAATATTATATATTTCATCTGCAATTTAGAGTAAACTTCCTCACCTTTTCACCCGTGTGAAGTCTCTCGTGGACTTCCAACAAAAGTTTCAAGGGAAATTTCTTATCACAAAATGTGCAACAGTGATTTAGTTCATGTGCATATTTAATATGTCTATTTCTCAAGCTTCCCAAAGCGAATTTCCGGTCGCAATAATCACAATGATAGATACGGTCAGAGTCTGGAGCATGCTTATCTTGCCAATGTTCCTAAGAATTCATTTAATTTGAAATTAAATTTGGTTTGATTTTTAATGACATTCACTTACAAAAGCGCCATTTCGATGACTAAAAGACTTTCTTGTGGTGCAATCCGGATGTAAACATAAAAATCTGCCCTGATCATCTTCTTTAAAAATGGTATTTCTGTTCACTTGACTCTCAGCCTTCCTTTCTTCCTATTTTTTTAAAAAAGAAAAGATGATCAAGTTTCAAGTACTTTGGCACTGCACAAAAAAACATACTCTATGCTCATCCATGTGCCTTCTGTAAGCAGCCCGAACACTAAATCTTTCGAAGCAGAACTGAAAAAAATAAATTCAGTGATGAAATAATAATTGTTACAAGCTTCATTTATTGGAATCTTACTCGACATTCGAGGGTTCGCTTTTTCTTTTTGACTGCTGCCTCATTTTGATTACTTCACCCAGAAAGAAATGAAAATAATATATTAAAAATCTTTAAAAATTTCCTTGCATTTGAAGGACCCACCTTGGGGGCTGCACCAATCGTTCTGCCTCAGGAGGGAGATTGGGACAAACCTAGAATATATGAGGAAACATGTTGAAATGATATTTATATCAAATTAAACAGGAACAGATGTGGCACACCTTCACATGGTTTTGCATGATAACTTTTGTCGGAAACTTCTTCTCACAATACTCACAGGCAAACCTTAACTCATGCATATTATTGACATGCCTGTTTCTTATGCTTGCAAGTGCAAATCTCAAATCGCAATAATCACAATGATAAATACGATCTGAGTCAGGAGCATGCTTATCTTGCCAATGTTCCTTGAAAAAAAGAAGCAAATTAAAAAAAGAAAAAGATACAAGAAAATCGTCTTGGAACTCACTATTACTCCATATTTGTATGCAAATGATCCCCTGCTCTTACAAGAAGGATCTAGGCAGATGAACCTACCATCAGCTAGTTTTTGACAAATAGTCTTCTCATCAAGCTTCTTTTGATTCGTCGCTTCATCCTAAAATTAAGTATTTTTTTGAGCAAGAAAAAATACCTAACTGCCAGCTCGTAAAGATATAAGGCATAGCTAATTCAAATTAAAAGCTAGATAAAAGTTTATGAAACAACAATTTTAGTTTATAGTTTGAACAAAATATATTATTTTATAAACTTTTCTCTAGCTTTAAAATTGTAGGAGCTATTAAAGATGAAGTTGAAGACCATTTTTGCCATTTTAAAATGATGCCGCTGTTTCATTCAGAGGCCAGAGCAGCCTTTTAATTACCTCAACTTCTAGACATAATAACAACAAACATATAAAACATAAAATATTCACAATGAAATTCTCTTTCTAAAATTTCAAAAATATGCTCAATAGCACCGATGGTTAAAGAGTTCTTAACAGCCCATCCCCTGGTCAAAATTTTGGGAAAAAAATATGTGAAGTTTTAGAGAAAAAATTCCTCTTTCCAAAAACCTAAAAATGTTCTATCTGGGAGAAGTAGTATTTCAAAGATAACATGTCTCTGACCCCTATGGAGAAAAATGTCAACAAAAAATGTCACAGACGGACAGACATCTGCTAAAAACTGCTAGCCTAATGAAAATTCTGAACTCGCCGCTCGCTTCGCTTGCTGGCGGATAATTAATTTTTCAAACAGTTTGAAACCATTTTAAAAATTTCAAAAGCTCCTTTCAAAGCAAAGTCTAGGAATAATTTTGAATGAAAAAACACTTACATGGTGCTCTTCCATGTGACAATTGTATGCTGATCGAACGGAAAATTCCTCCAAACAAAACTGTAATTTTGAAACGCCATGTCACCAAAGATCATCTCAAAAAATTAAAATAATAAATGATTCCTACTTACTCTGCACTTGAAGACTTTCTTTTTGAAAACATTCACTTGAGGGCCTTCATCTTCACCTTGATTGCTCGAGCTATTTATAGCAAAGATAAACTTTAATTAGTAATGGCGGAAGATTGCCCAAAAATCTTCAATTTTTTCTGAGATAATCTCGAAAAGTAATAGCTCCAGCCCCAGGGACCCACATAGCTGAGCTGATATTTTTCAGCTTAGCCAAATATAAATACTTCCACTTCATTTTCTGTAACTTATAACTCATCTCAATTACCTATCTAATACAATAAAATCCATTTCGTTGCTGTCTTCGTGGATGGAGTTATCAGAATCCTCCTGAAAGAAAAAAATCTCTCAATATAAAATTCTTCTTTGCTTTCAACAGTTATTTTTAGAAAATTGAGTCAAAACCTAAATTCATAGAGACATTATTTTTACGAGTCACAGTCGACGAAAATGAAGGAAAAAGTTGATCTTACATTGTCGTACAAGTGACACCTTTCGTGATTTTGCAAGGTTACTTTGGTGAAAAATTTCTTATTACAAAACTGACAGCTGAACCTTGGTTCATGGACATTATGGACATGTCTGTTTCTCAAACTTGCAAGTGCAAATCTCAAACCACAGTATGAGCAAGGATGAATGCGATCTGAGTCGGGAGCATGCTTGTCTTGCCAATGTTCCTAAAACAATAATTCAAATTTAAAAGAGAAAAAGATACAAGATTATTATCATCATGCAACTCACTATTACTCCATATTTGGATGCAAATGATCCTCTGCTTTTACAAGTAGGATCTAAGCAAGAATACCTACCATCGGCCGACATTCGATAAGCAGATGTATTGACAAATTTCCTTTGGTCGTCTATTTCAGCCTTAAAGTCAAAAGTATTTAAAAGTTTTAATTTTTCTGTCAAATCAGATAATTTGGTCAAGTCTGTCAAGAATTTCTGTGAGCCTTGCAATCTGTTAAGAATAAGAAAGTTTATGTTTTTTGTTCGATATTTTTGAAATATCCACTTTACAAAGATGTTCGTCCAAGTTGAAATCTTTTGGAAAATATTTTCAAAATCACTTTTGAAAACTTGCACCAATCTTGAAAGTGAAACTTACATTTGAAAAATCATGCCTTTGCTTCTTTGAAAGATACATTTCAGAGTCACTTTCGTTGTTTGACCCATCATCAGTCGTCTCATTTTTTCTTTTCTTGCTATAGCATGCAAAGATAATAAATATAAATATCTTATTAGAATCGAAATATCGAACATTTCGTTAAACAAACCTGCTGGTTCCCGATACTAGCTTTGTTGGTGTTTCCCTGGCACAATGGCGAATATGTTTTGTGCAAACCTACAATTTAAACTTTCTCAATTCAAAACGAACTTCAATGAAAAATAATTTTCTACCTCTTCTGAACGGAAGACTTTCAAACAATAAGGACAAGTTTTTCGATTGGTCTACGAAAAAATTCAAATCATTAAAATTCGATTAAGGTATGTATTTCTAGCTCCTCACAACTAATTCAAATTTTTAGCTTTTTTTAAAAAATTCATGCACTTTTAAGTTAAATTTTCTTTTTTTCAAGATTGCAGAGTTGTTTGAAGAAATGCTTTCTGAATTTTCATTTACCTCAAAAGAACTGCTTGTAGATCCAGCATTGCTCACCTAATAACAAAATTGACTTTGGATTTTTTCAAATATTCGTTGATGTTGCTTTTACCTCTAAGTCCTCTGCATCGGACTGATAGAAATAAAACTCGTCTTCTTTAGCCAGGTAATCCGAAGAGTCTGACAAATCGTGTGACAGCATTTTGCACTCAAAGAACCCCATCGATTTTTGAATAGTTTCTTATCACACAACAACAAGTTTATTACTCTAGCATACATATTTATATGAATAGTTTGCTTGAAAATAGTCACCTGGTTGATGATCGAAATACTTCCTTATTTCATCCCAATCCACATTATCTGCATTATCAAGTTCAATACCTTGAAGGTCGAGAGGTTTCAGGGCTTTCAGGAAATTTGAGGCATCTTCAGCTGTGAAATAGACCATTAAAAGAAGTTATGCTAACGAGTTCTTATATACAAACCTGTCTCAAAAGGTAATGTTTTCCCTGTATAACACAAGCATAGGAAATTCTCCAAAGCTTCTCCATCACTTCCTGCAAGTGTCACATAACTTATGTCATCATCATAACTACTTGCTGTCAGAAGAGACCTCAAGACTAAGGAAAGAGGAATTTTGTGTAAAAATAAAGAAGAAGTAAAATTTAATTGATCAAGTACCTCTGCTGGCTGCAGATACAACCAATCTGTGGCCTCTAAAGGTTCGTTTGTCAATTCCAGCAATCAACACCAAGTCCGTTTGATCGGGCTCACCTTTAACAATAAAGTCTTTGTAGTCAGGTGAATAGACAAAGTAATTCAATTTTTCGAAATTCAGAGCCATTTTTCTTCGTGGTTTGTTCCTATCTCTAAATTACTTTCATTTTTCAATCCGATCTTATGTCACACAAAATTACGATTTTTCACCGTTTTTCCAACCGAAAAAACAATAACAATAACAAAAACTGTAAAACTTTGTTTGTTTATATGTCAGTCATGGCCACTACTTAAATTTCGGCAAGAGTTTTGCCTTCAGCCAAATATGTGAACTGTTTAAAAAAAATACCAACAATTTTTTCTTTTTTATTTATAATCACTACCTTCACTACCTTAAGGGGATCTTGCATTGATTGTCTAGAGTAAGTTTGAAGCAAGGCTAAAATTTTTGAAATGGAAATGAGATGATTCTCCTCCTACCCTCCCAACCCAACCCAGGTGAGGACAAAATGGGCATGAAAAAAAGCAGAGAAAAAGGCTGAGAAACAGGCCAAAAAAGGCAGAGCAAAAATAAAATTATTTTATGAAGAAAAAATACCTAATGTATCAACAATTTGTAGCAGATTCTATAAAAAAGTTGCTTTAAGTTTGTGAATGAACTATTTTTTTCAATAAAATTTTGAAAGGCACATATCTTAGGCTTTTTAAGGCCATTGCTCTGTATTTTATTATAATTTTTGGCTTTTTAGTGCACATGTCAATCAAATAATTTATTTTTGTTAGTTTATCATGAGCAAAACAACTTTAACTATAAAATTCAAGTTGTATTTTCAATCCAAATCATGAAAAACAACCTTGAGCTCTTTACCTCTTTTGCCCTTTCACATATTTTGTAATTTTTTAGCTTTTTGATTCACTCATCAATCAAATAATTTTTTTCTTAATTTCAATTTGAGGATAAATACTTTCCCTGCTAGTTTCAAATTGTTTTTTCAATCCAAATCATGAAAAACAACCTTCATTTAAGCTCTCCACCTCTTTTAGCCCTTTCACTTTTTATTAATTTCTTGAGACTATTTACTAAATTCAATTTTCATGTAATATTTTTTAAAGTCATTTTTACTTAAACAATTTTTCACTTGGTCTATTGCTCTAGATGCTTTTCACAATTTTTGGCTACATTTACCATTTCAATTTATTAAATTAGGATTGTTTTTACATCTTTTTATCAATTATGTTTCTTAATATTGATACATTAGGTATTTTTTCTTAAAAAATAATTTCATGTTTGCTCTGCCTTTTTTTGGCCATTGCTCTGCTTTTTTGCCCATTTTCTCCATCACCTCATCTACCCTGTACCCACCACCCCAATTTCTTTATACTAGACTCAAGGAGCTTCAGGATCCATCAGCGTCACTTTGTATTTTTCCATCTGTTCTTTGGAATCTAGAACTTTTACTTGAGAGAAAAACTAAGTTGAGTTGAAATAATAAGCACCTTACCTTTTTATAATTTTTATCTGAAACTAACCTTTTTTCTTCGTTTTAAGAGAGATTATCAGCTCAGGATTCACACGCTTATTTAGGGCAACCCCTGGATACAACTTTAGTTAAGCAAACTTCTTCTTGTAGGGTCTTTTGAGGATTATTGTGAGATTCGAGCCCAAGGGACCCGAACAAGGCTCACAAATTTACCCGATAACTGTATTTTACTGAGCATATCCAATTAGGATTGGGTGATGAAAGTGGGAGTTCTTTGTTTCATGAATCTATATTGTTTGATCCAATTTGAATAAGGACAAAAGAAAAACTATTTTCTTAATATATTAGGTTTATGATCGAAAGAATTTTAATAGGACAAAAGTTAAACCAGTTAAACTTGCAAAATGTGAAAGGAAATAGGAAATGCAACAAAAAATATGAATGAGAGATCAAGTACTTCTCCAAGGCCTTCCTAAATTAAACTTAGCTGCTGAAGATTCTGTTGCTGGCATTTTGTAGGTAAGACAAAAAAGTTGTTATTTGGAGTTGCTCTTTCATTGGGTTGGAATACGAACAAACCATCGCATTTAACCGCTTTTGAAAAGTAAAATTGCCACTTGGCCAAGATAGAAGTAGATGAAATGTCTGAAAAGAAAAAAGTTAAAATTTAATGGGAAGGAACAAGAGATAATCTTGCCCTACCTCGTCTCGTGTGTGACGTAGGAGCCAAAGTTTCTGCCCACAATGCAATGCCAAGTAGGATTGTACTTTTTGTCAAACTCCTTTTTGATGTAGGCTGCAATATCCTTTTCAATGTTGTATTTTTCAAGGGCCTGAGTTGCACAGTCTACAGCATCCTGGAATAGGGTTTGGAAAATTCTTTCATGGAGAACCAATCGACTCTAGAATCGTTCTACCTGCTGCATTTCCTCGGACATGTCGGCATTTTTGATGACTGCTTTACGATCAGACATTTTGACTGTATTATTTTCAAGGCCTAAAAACACGTAACCGATGATAGGTGATTTTGATTTACAATAAAAAAACATCAACGTTACTTACTTTTTTGGTCAAATCACTTCTTGTGGCTTGAGATAGTCAATTTTGACTTTAATTAAGAGAGTTCGATTGTTATTTTGTTGATTATAAAGAACTAGGAAAAGAGGCCAAAACGGACGTAACGATTAGACAGCTGAACTTTTTGTTTTGAGAAATTTTAGAGCAAGTTGATTGGTCGGCGAGTCGAATCTGGCACATAGTCTGACATTTGGCTTACCCTGATTGGTTCATTTTAGCCTGTCTGACTTTTGTCTGGCAAATTTCATTTATTTTACGCGCCACAACGTGGTGCGGAAATCATCGTCAAGCAAATGTAAATGTTAATATACGATATACACGTGGGTTGGTGCAATTGACATTTCACACGTTTGACAGCAGAACTGATCAATTCAATATTCCACTGCCATGGAGTTCCTCTTCCGCTTTCGACCGGATAGCACGTGTCGGGGTCCTCTGAGAGAAAAATTGGGGGTCAATTTTCTTGGAAGAGGTTCCCCCTCCGCTCTCAACTGGATAGCAAGTGCTGAGGACTCACCTTTCCAAAAAACCAGACTTTTTGGAAAATACTCCATCACATGGTAGATAGAATCTACTTTTGTGAGCTGAGCTGTGAGCAGTAAACTCAAGCATAGACTCTGAGCCGTGGGCCGTAACTCCAGCAGTAGACTCCTGAGCTGTGAATAACAAATCCGGCGAAGACTTTTTAGGTGTGAACAACAAATTCAGCAAAGACTTAAGCTGTGAGCAACGAACCTTTAATCAGCACATCCACTGATGGCTTTCCAGTCCAACATTCTCCATCTCGTTGGAGCAAAAACCTCCTTAAGTGAGGTTAACCACCCCCACGTCAAGTGGGTTGACGAGTGAAAATAGATAAAACTCCACTGCCATTAATAAAAGAGAACATAACTATAGGAGTTCCCTTTCCGCGGCCAATTGGGTTACATATGTCAGGGTCTTACCATCTGAAAGCTGTCTTTTTTGGATGAATTGGAGGGACTTTTCTTCAAACTTTTGGGAGATTTCTTGGCAGTTCTCTTTCCGCAGCTAGTACTCGAGCGAGGAATCTGAGCTGCACTTGCTAGGGTCTCCAGAATACCACTTTTTATCAATAGGCCATATTCTCCTAGGAGCAGTCAGAGGTACCACAAGTGAAAAAAAATTAACTACTATATCACAACCTTTGGATATACCTTACATTTAACAAAAGAGTTTTGCAAAATTCTTATGCATTCTTTCAAGTTTGAGCCCTGATATCCTAATGGTCTCCGACGTCCTTTGGCTGAGTGATGGAATCTGAAAAGAGCATGGGCAAGAAAATAGAAGCCCCTCTGCAGAAATACTGAGTCCCTTCACCTCGCCTTTCACCAGTTTTCAGTGTCTTCATGGTACATCCTGACGACTCAACAAAGGGATAAATTGTTCAAGAAATGCTTACCTAAGAAACATTATTTTTATACTTTACATTTGGCATCCACAGTAACGACGAACAACGTAAAAATTATAAAGTTCTTTATTTCAAATCATGGTTTTAACAAATAATTGAGAATTAGATGCTTCATCATTTTAGAATGGATATAAGGTGGGTCACAAAAATAATAATAGTAAAAACGACGAAGACGCTGGGTTTAATTTTGTAGGGACATCATTTTCACGAACTGATACTTGAAACATAGATTTGAATTTCAATTCGGTTTGTAAATAGTCGTGAAGAATACTTTTTTTTAGGAAATGGTTCCCCGACAACACACACGTCATGGTTTGTAAAACTGTAATAATAACATTATCATCATTCATCATCAGAATCTTCCTCCTCTTCCTCTTCGGACTCATCCTCATCAACAAAGTCCACTTCTTCGTCCTCGTCATCTGAGTAGTCTTTAGCCTTCTTACGTTTCGACTTGGGCGCCTCGTAGGAGTCGTCAGACTCAGAATCGTGGTATGAAACCTAAAAATATGTTTTACAATAGATCTCTCGAGTTGAGTTTGACGAGCATCTAAAACATACCTTTTTTCCTCTTGTTCTTCCTTTGCCTCCCCCTGAAGTTCTGGGTTTTTTTGCTTCATATTCAGAGTCTTCCTCACTATAATCAATCTTTTTTCGTTTGACGGGTTTTTTTGAGCCACCACTAAAAACAATGAGGAATTATGATCTTTTCAAATAACACTTCAAAGCTGACTTGATTGAAAACAAAAGTCCTTCTGCTTAATCAGTTCGTAAACTTTTGATCGATTTAATAAACTTACGCTTTTCTTTTTTTCTTCTTTTTAACGAAACTGTCATCAGAGTCGGACTCAGAATCCCAGGATTCGACGTATCTTTGCTTGCGAGGTTTCTTCCTTTAATTAGTATGAAAAATGGTCAAATGCATTAAAAGATGTATGAAGAAAATAACTCACTTGGCTGGAGCTTTTTTGCTCTTTTTTCTGTTATCTTCTTCATCATCTTCAGAGCCATCAATCACAAAATCATCATCATATATTACTTTTCTGCTTCGACTGGATTTACGTGTGGGTTGAACGTGTTCTCTCTGTTTACCACGGCCAAAATTTACATCGGACAGGGCTTCTTCGTCGTCGTCATCGTCATCATCATCGTCGTCGTCGTCATCCCCGTTCGAATGTGAGCCATCAACTACTTTGAGAGGAAAAAAAAGCAAACATAAGTTTTAAAATTAAAACTTAGTAAGGCATTTTATTTACTCCTCCCACCAGGGTCGGAAAGCTCTTCGTCTTCTTCTTCTTCATCACTATTGCTCTCACTGATCCTAAAATCACTTCCACTGTCTCCGTCATCATCTGAAGATGCTGTAAGGTCTCCAAGCTTTCTTTTCTTTTTTCTTCCTTTCATCGTTTTGTTGATCGTCAACTAAGAAAAATTGGCTTGTCAACTCAAACTTTATCCTATGAAAAAATTTCCGTCATACTTTACCTTAATTGGCGGTGGGGCTGGTTCTGCAGGAAGCTCTTCTTGAATAGTTTTACCGCCTGGTTTTATTTCTTCAAGCTCTTCTTCTTCAGATTCCTCAGGTTCCTGTTCAGACTCTGATTCCTGGAAATTTTTAGGCACAAAGGTAACTCAAGAAATTATTGATGTTTTAAAAGTTAAGTTGTTACATCTCCAGCAGCTTTGACAGCTTCGGCTTTATCTTTTCCTTCCACGACCTCCATGATTGTGGCCATGTCTTTCCCCCGCCGGATAGGTTTGGGCTCGGCTGTTTCTTCTTCTTGACGATTGTTTATGCCCTTGCCTGCCGTTTTAAGGATTTTTTTATTTCATGGTAGACAAATATGTGCCAAGAAAATAAGGATACCCACCGTGGTTTACAACAGGTTCTAAAGGCTGCTCCTCTTCCTCGTCCTCTGCTAATGCTGACTTGATCATTTCATCGTATTCTTTCATATTGTAGTTCACATTTCTATTAGAAAAAAACACAAGTCAAACGAAGAACCCTTGAGTGATTTCAAAAAAGTATCCACCTAGCTGCACGCCTTCTATATGGGTATTTGTCTTCTTCGCTGGAGCTTGATGATGTTGACGATTCTAAAGAAAAAAAGTTGAATTCATTATTAACTTTCACCTCAATAAAAGCAGTTTTTATAAGGTAAGAAACGAATCCTAATATCAAGGGTATCTCAAGTCCTGTTTCAATCAAACTTTTCATGCCTGAATTTAGGAAAAGCTGGAAATTTGGTGCGAAAATACCTGAGGAACCTTCATCAGATCCAGATGACTCTGAAGAGTACCGCCTTGGCTTCCTTCTGGCACGTTGCTCCCTTCTGTAAAACCAAAGCCACGTTTAAGATAATCCCCAGACTCTCGCTGCAAATAAGAATTCACTTACTTTAAAGGTTCCCCTGGAGCTCTAGGGCCAGATTTAGGAATGATATTTGAAAGAGACAGAGAAACAAACGCTAAACGTTCTTTTCTTTTAGCACTAGCCGACTGCTTTTTAAAAGTTGCTTCAAATAGTTTGAGATTTTCTTGAAGTAGTTCCAGCAGACTCGCATGTTGACAATCCGGACAAAACCTTAACAGAGAATGATTGGCGATGAAACCTTTAGTTAATTGCAATAAAAAAGAAAAGTTTCCTACCAGTTCCCCTCTGGTATGACCATTATGGCTGGCCTTAAACACGATGTGTGCCAACCATCATCACACTTATCACATAAAAGAATCCATTCAGGATGATCAGATGTATTGCACTTTTTGCAAGCAAAATCATCATCGGCATCCTCACTTTCACTCTCAGTTTCAGATTCCTTTTTTACTTTTTTTGTAACTTTGCGACCTTTTTTAGAGGCACCCGTTCTAGCATGTTTGATGGGAGCTGCTTCTTCATCAGGTACATCAGATTCGCATGAAAATTCGTGGTCAGATTTGAACAAATTATCGTCGTCTTTAAAATAAGAGATAAAAGCAATGACTTTCGACGTTAAGTTGACTTTGACGTCAAGAAATATTACCATGACGGTCGTCTATTTCTTCTTCATCGTCTTCTTGCTCATCTTCATCAGAGTCGCTGCCTGAGGAAAACTTGGAAAATATTTTCAGATGTTCATCAGCCTCATGCGATTTCTTTTTCTTCTTCTTTTTCTTCCGCTTTTTTTGTGTGTCTACAAGCAAAAAATATCACTAAACTATTTACTCTCGACAATAGGATATTGAAATCTTACCATTTGCATCTTCTCCGTCGTAGTCGCTAGAGTCATCGCGTGACTTTTTGCCCTTGGACTTTCCACCTTTGGCTGCTTTGAATTTTTCCAAAGCTTCTTCCTCTTCTTGTTGCCTAAGCTCAGCTTCTCGGATTCGAAGGGCAGCGATCCTACCGCTTGTGCGAAGGCTTGTCCTCTTCATAATTTAAAATTCTATCATTTATCAATCAAAAACTGTTTTAGAGTTAAACTTTACCAATGGAACAACCTCCTCTACTTTATCAGATCCCTCACTTTCAGACTTTTTGCGATTCGATGAGGAGAGGGCAGCACCACGTCCTCGACCTCTTCCACGACCTCGACCTCGTCCCCGACTGTGGTAAGAATAATTTGTTAATCTGACGACTTTGAATTTAATGGCTTCTTCTTACCTCCCAACTGAAGTCGACGATTTCTTTCTCGGAGTGTCGTCACTGTCCTCACCATCATCGTTTTCTTCATTTTCAGGCTAAAAAATACAAAATTCAATTATAAAGTTTGTAATGATCTTTTAAATTATCTTTTTAGAAGCTGAATGCATTCGAAACAAATTAATGCTCAGATAATAAAAACTGATTTTTTAAATTTACCTCGTCAGATTTCTCGTCCACATCCATGTCACGAGATTTCTTTACACCGTTTGAGCCCTGACACAAATTGAAAGAAATTATTAACCATTATCTATAAATTCAGTTTAGGTTAAGTCAACTCACTGATGAACTAGTTTTACTGTCAGTGTTTCCAGCGAGACATTCCTTTCCATATCCCCGACCATTGAAAATAAATACTGGAAAGCTCATCTCTTCACTGACAAGTTCATCAAAAGCATCGCATTCCTAAAATATAGAACAATAAAGTAAAATGTCTATTATTTCTTTAAGTTAATTAAATGTGTTTTACCATTCCAGTGCCGGCACCCTCGATCGTCATAAGAGTCTCCTCAACTGTCTCTCCAACTATTTCATCTAAAACAAAATATTAAGAATTTATATACATTTGATTGTGTGCTGAAAGATTTAAAAAAACGAATATCAAGTGAAAGCTAGAAACTTGAAATATTTTTGCAGACTGAAAATTACCTGGACTTTCGACCTTTGTCTTTTTTGAGGGCTCCACTTCATCGCCTGACTCTGGATCTTTTGAGCGTTTATTTGACAAACTAGAATCACTGGGAGTTTCACTTATTGTGTTAGGGTCAAGTTTCGTTGGCTCTGATTTTTTCTCTTCATTTTCTGAACCCTTCAAAGTTTCTTCAATGACCAACTGGTCTGTATTCTCAACAGCTATTGACGAATCAGGGCCACTTTCGGGTTCATAACTAGGTGCCTCGTTTGACTCTGATTTTTTCTCCTCATTTTCTGAACCCTCCAAGATGTCGTCTTTGGGCATCTTGTCTAAACTCTCAACAGCTTGTGATGGATGCAAGTCATTTTCAGGTTTACCAGGAAGTGTAGTGTCTGCCTCTGATTTTTTCTCCTCATTTTCTGGGACCTTAAAGGTGTCATCTTTGGCCAACTCGTCTAATTTCTCAACAGGTTGTGATGCATCAGGGCAATTTTCAGGCTCACTAGCAGGTGTAGGGTCTGGATCTGATTTTTTCTCCTCAGTTTCTGGAGCCTCAAAGGTGTCATCTTTGGCCGACTCGTCTAATTTCTCGACAGGTTGTGATGCATCAGGGCAATTTTCAGGCTCACCCGCAGGTGTAGGGTCTGGATCTGATTTTTTCTCCTCATTTTCTGGAGCCTCAAAGGTGTCATCTTTGGTCAACTTGTCTAATTTCTTGACAGGTTGTGATGCATCAGGGCAATTTTCAGGCTCAACAGCAGGTGTAGTGTCTGGATCTGATTTTATCTCCTGACTTTCTAAAGCCTCCAAAATGCCTTGATCGTCCAACTGATCAATGTTTTTAACAACATGTGATGAGTCAGTGGAAATTTCAGGCTCACCAGCAGGTGCAACATCTGGATCCGGTTTTATCTCCTGACTTTCTAAAGCCTCCAAAATGCCTTGATCGTCCAACTGATCAATGTTTTTAACAACATGTGATGAGTCAGTGGAAATTTCAGGCTCACCAGCAGGTGCAACATCTGGATCTGGTTTTTTCTCCCCACTTTCTAAAGCATCCAGAGTTTCAACTTTGACAAACTGATCTGTTTCTACAGCAACTTGCGATAAATCAGATGTATTTTCAGGCTCACAAGTGGGTGCAACATCTGGTTCTGATTTTTTCTCTTTATTTTCTAGAGTCTCCAAACTGTCTTCTTTGACCACCTGGTCAGTGTTCTTAACAACTTGTGACGGATCAGGATCATTTTCAAGTTCTCTCACATCTTCATCAATTGTCTTTGAGCTTCCATCAAAATCATCAGAATCATTGGATTCTTTTTCTAAGATATCATTGTTCTTAAATGGCACATTTTCCTCTACAATAGGTTCAGATTTTGTTTGAATATTTTCTGAACCATTTTCTATTTCAGTAGAAGATGAGTCTGATGGAAATACTGCTGGGTTCTGATCTTTATTTTCAGAGTCAACAGATTTTATTTTTGCGTCTGTGTCCTCTTGGTTTTCAACAATTGTCTCAGTTAGATTTAAATTCTTTGCAGTATCCTCACATTTAGGCAATTCCTCCTTTAAGGATTCCATAAGATTTTCTGAAGGAGGCACTTCAAGAGTTTGACTCGGTTTTGAGAAGGATTCGGAAATGTTGTCTAAATGCAGTTTCTCCTCTGGTTCTTGCATGAGTTTATTTTCGAGAAGCTTGGGCCTGCCTTGTTGAAGATCTTCTGATTGAGAATCACAACTTTGAGTCTCGGAAGACTTATTTTCTTCGTCTTGATTTTGCTCATTTGAAATGACAATTGAAGTTAAGTCGCTATTAACTTCATCTTTTCTTAATTGTTCTTCCGCGATTGTGATGTCTGAAGTACCCAAAGTTGAAATATTACAACTTTCTTCATTCCCTTTGAGAGCTTCATTTGATGATTCGCTACTTGAATAAGGGGTATTCATTTCATCTCTAAGAACTAATTCGTCCACCTCTGATATACCAGGAGATTCACCTTTAACGTCCAATAATCCATCATCCTTTATCTGCAAATTTATCAATTTTTTATAATTAAAATTATGATTTTTACATGACCTAATGAAACTCTTGACTTGCCTCTAAAAGCTTTGACGTTACATTTTCTGGCGCATCAGAATCGACTAATTCTTGAGTGGGAATGTCACCAAGACAT
>Ga0194133_10004938_pt1 | contig 17342 bp, 7 predicted proteins | sample TA2KigOf40mmetaG_FD_155448 | JGI IMG/M metagenome (GOLD analysis project Ga0194133, IMG submission 155448) | Freshwater microbial communities from Lake Tanganyika, Tanzania - TA2015055 Kigoma Offshore 40m | ecosystem: Environmental > Aquatic > Freshwater > Lake | place: Tanzania: Lake Tanganyika... | reverse complement strand
TCAACATTCTGGTCGTCTACTTACTCTTCCATTTCATTTTTGCTGTGATTGCTGTGCAACTTTTCAATGGAAAATTTTTCTACTGCACTGACAAAAGCAAAGAAGATGCAACCCAATGCCAGTGAGCCATTGAGATTTTCATAATTTGGGCTAGCTTGCTTGTTTTGCAATATCACATCTATCTATATATAAAAGAATGGAGAGTTTGTTTGTCTGTCATTTTATATGTTTGAACGAATCTGTTTGGTCGAGTGGTTCATGGGCGTGGCAATTCGATATTTGAATGAATTTAATCGGTAAGTGGTTCAGGGGACGTGGCGATATGATAAAGTTTGCAAAAAATGGTATTTCTCGGGCAGCATTTTTTCCGTGCAGCATTTGGCCTGGATGGCTAGCTATTTATTAAACTAGCTCCCTATTCCTTGCCTCCACTGAGATAAACTGGGCCCTCAGAGCATGGAGGCCTTAACTCATAGAGGTCAGATGCATAGAGGGTGAAAGGGTCATAAAATCAATTTTGGGTTTATGTATAGGTTTACCAACAGCTGACCCACCTAGGCCGCACGGTTTCAGCTGTTGCTAAACCCAATAAGGTGCAAATGTTTCCAGCACCGTGGGCAGGGAGACGCAGTCTATGTTTGTAATGTCTATGCCTTAACTAAGTTCCTTGAGTATGTGGCAAGGCCTGTGCAAAATTTGGTCTTCTTAAGTGCCAAAAATGATTTTGTGGAAGGAGTAAAGGCTAGGCTTATGTTGTTGGGTTGGGGTTGGTAAGATTAGGTTGGGCTAGGAAATTAATGCTATGCTTGGTTAGTTTAGCCATGACAAGGGTCACAAATTCAAAGATTAATATTGGTCAAAGTTAGGTTAGAAAAATTTATATAAGTCAAAGACTAGCCTGAATGAGGTCAACCAAACACAGACGAAGGCTGTAAAACTGCAAAATTGTTTATCATCTAAGGACCTGAGCAGTATTTTCCAATGCAGCATTTGGACCAGGTGGAGATTCAATTATAAGGGTCAAATCAAGAGAAGCTTATCCAGCAAGTTGCTGGTGTCCAATAGTTTAAGCATTAACCTGGGGAAAAAGATCAAAGGCTCGTGAAGAGAACTTTTAAGTATTGCAAGTTTCTCTTTCCATTATTTCAACGTTTAAAGCAAGAGCTCAGTGATCTGTGCGTTATGGAGCTTAGGTGAAATAAGGTTGCGTAATAAAGAAAATAAGAACCAGGGTACTAGTTAGGGAATCTTCATGAACAAATGATGTTACTTTGATATTTTCAGGGGCGAATATTTTGTGTTCAGTACAACGGATGATTTCCCACCTCAAGTCCTTCCACGCCTTTGGAAGCGACAAAAATTTCATTACGACAATGTTCCAACAGCCATGCTTACCCTGTTTGCTGTCCAAACAACTGAGGGCTGGCCTGCGTAAGTATCTTTATATATAAAGTCTTGAACAGCAACCTAATCCATTAACTATTCAGGATCCTCGAACAGTCCATGGCAGCAACGTATGAAGATCAGGCCCCTATTCCATTATTTCGGGTTGAAATGTCCATCTTTTACATTGTCTACTTCATTGTCTTCCCATTCTTCTTTGTCAACATTTTTGTTGCTTTGATTATCATCACTTTCCAAGAACAAGGAGAGTCAGAGCTTGAAGAAGCTGAGATTGATAAAAATCAGGTGAATTGATAGCAAAAATTATTTATAGATAAGAGATTGAAACCTTCGCTTGCTCATGGAGGTGTGAAAGTATTGAAAAAGAGAATTATCTTAAGATATAATTTGGGGATGGTTACATTTTTACAATCAACTCAATGACACTATTAACGATCTTTTAATCACCGCACCACTTCATCGATCGGTAATTTAATCTGGTATTATCCTTTAATAATACCACCTATTTTCCCTACAAATGCTAGCCACATACCTTTCCACCCAACCATAAAAATTGATACAAGCTTGACGGCCGACCATTTATTACTTGCCCTTTTGACGTTGACAAGATATTTCGCAATTGGTTGGCTGCAATGAACCAGTGCATGCCTGTTTTGCTTTCCCTTTAAGATGTCGGTGATCCGCCTTCTTGTTCTCTCTTGGACTAGCTGACCTGGAGAGACCAAACCAAGCCATTCCTTTTAATTAACATAAACCTATATAATATCATGTATTTGATGAAATAAAACAGTTAGTATTCAACAGACTTATTCTTTAGTGTCGAGATACAAACATTTACTAAAATTATTTTTAATATAAGCACAGAATAAATTTAAGCTTTCATAGTACTATGGCTATTAAAACCTTTTTCCTGCCATGATTAATGAGAAAAGTTAATGAGAAGAAACAGCTATATAGTTTTCATGTAATATCCTCAATATCTTTTTTCATAATCTGGTAAAAATATATGATGACATGGATTATAATTTGCTGACATTTGCTCAATATATGGACAAGCTTAAAGTAAAAATATTAAATAAAATTCATTTTTTCAGAAATCCTGTATTGATTTTTCGATTCATGCAACCCCACTCGAACGTTACATGCCTGAAGAAAGAGCAGGGTTCAAATATCAGCTTTGGAGGGTTGTGGAGTCAACACCCTTTGAATACTTTATCATGACACTCATTGTGCTAAATACAATTTTGCTGATGATGAAGGTAAGATATGGACTAAATTCTTTTTTTTCAAAAGTGTCCTTTGGCCTTGAGGCAAGTTAATCCCAGGGCAAAAATCTTAGTTTATCAAGGTTCAGTCAATTCAAGTCTCACATTCTGACCTTTAAAGGCAATATTAGGGTATTAAAATGTGTGCCTATCTGAGAGTGTAAGGGTTTCTGGAACTGGTATGCAAATCTGCACAGCTTAACTGATTCTTACAAAGTTAATCATGCGTATTAACCGGGAAAATGTCCTTTCGCCTACTGTCAATTTGCCTACGTCATTTTGCCTACTACGTTGATTTGCCTACTGCCATTTTGACTACTGTCGTTTTGCCTAATGCGCGTGCGCAGGTTTGGTTGGCAATATTTTTCTTGTTGTACGCGCTTGTTGTACGCCCATGTGCATTAGGCGAAACGACGTAGGCAAATCAACGTAGGCGAATCAACATAGTAGGCGAAATGCCGTAGGCAAAACGACAGTAGTCGAAACGTCCGATAGGCAAAACGACATAGACTTGTATTAACCTATTTCCAATTGAGAAAGAAAGCCATAGGAAGTGAAGTGCCGAGGACATAAGTGGGAGTTAATTAAATTAAAATGTACAGAACTAGTTTTTGCAAATGTAAAGGGTTGTGTCTCTGAGAGTGACTGTCTTTCTGGACCCAGAATGCAAAACTACACCGCTGAACGGACTCTAGCAAAGTTGTCCAAACGTATTAACCAAATGAAATTTTAGTTGATGTTTGGACCCTTTAGGCCTCCTCATCTTCAGGTGCATGAGGTGCTGAAATGATAAGAGAAAAGGATGCAAAACCTTTAAACGAAGAGCAAGCCGTCTCTTGCTATTGTCTGTGTGGGAGCGCGGGGAAATGAAATGATGAGGACTTAAGTGGAAGTTTGGCAGCAATAGTGGGGTAGTGGTGAGTGCAAGGGAGTGATGAGGAGTGCAAGTTACTACTTATGAGTGTGGGATAGTGCTAGGCAAGTAGGAAGTGTGGCTGAGTGCAATAGAGTGTGGGTGAGTGCAAAAGAGTCTGAGTGAGTGCAAAGTAATGTGGGTGAGTGCTGCCAAATGGGGAAATCTTTAATTAACAATAATTTCTTTTGTCCCATTTCTCAACTCTTTCAGGCAGTGCAGCTTCTATAGTTTTTAAAACCATTTATTATGTGATCAACTTATTTTAATGTCACTAAACAAAGATCCAGTAGTAGGTGTTGAAGAAAGTAATTCATTTTTCAACTTGATTGTCAAACTTGACTGAAAATTCATCTAAAATGCAGCAGATGGTAGAAGTGGAGAACTTTCATGAGAAACTCAAACAAAAACAAACTTTCTCTGCACCTCTTTATCTTCTGCCAATACCCAAATTGCATTTTCCAGCTCATTTTTCTTGTAGTACTACCAGCAGCCTGAAATATTTGCTCAAGTTCTTCACTACATGAATACAACTTTCACAGGACTCTTCGCTTTAGAAAGTTTCCTCAAAATTCATGCATATGGGGTTAGGGTAAGAAGTGAAAAAGAAATTAAAATGCTGAATATATAACACAGAGAGAGCAAAGCAATATTGCATGAGTTGTAGATTTTGACTAAGAAGAGGATCAAAGTTTCTTGGGATCTGGCATGTAGAAATTCAGTTATACGCTTATAGATATTTTATCGACACGATCGTGTAGTACAATAACTGTATGTAGACGAGGTAGTTTACGAGAAGTAATTAACACTCAATATTCCGAACGCATAACAGCAAATTCAATGATAGTGTAAGATTGTTTCATACAATGCGAAATTCAAAAACTATACAATGCGAGGTATTATAGGAGAAAACGGTGAGAAATGAAGACAGGTCACACATGGTGTAATGGGTCTGACAATCTCAGAAAAACATGGTCTGGCACCAGTTTAGCGACGGTAATGGAGAAATCAAAAGGACTATTGTGATCTGACTAACTTGACATTAAGCCCATGGGGTTGGGCATTTCGAGCCATCTTTTGAAGGTGATTCATATGCTCATCTACAAGCAATCAGCTGCATTAAAAAGGCTAAGATTGCTACATGCTGTTTTGCACGTGATTCTTTGAGACGACTACAAGACAACGTTAGCTAACTTAATGAAAGGATGACTATCTTTCTAGATGGTTAACTATATGGCTGCTTATTGTTGTTATTTTCATTCAAAAACAGCATACAAACAGGGGCTCCTTTTTGGCATTCTTCAGTTCCCTCGCTGCAGCTAGATTCATGGTTGTGCGAGGGTCTCGCGATCCTACAAACACGTTCAGGGTGGAAGAAGAACCCAAGGTATTTTGAAGGGCTATATTCATAGCCCAACCCAGTTTTTGTTGGTTAATTCTTTTCCCTTACTATTTCAAAATATACCAAAGATGGGATTGCCGTGGACGAGTGGTCATAGCATCATGGTGGGAATCTGAATGCTGGGGGTTCAAACTCTGGCTAGAACATCTAGGCCATCTAGGTCCCCAGATTGCCTTAAAAAATCCAACAAAAATTCTCAGCCAAAGTGTACCTTTAATGATTGATTAAGCAAGGAATACTATAAAAATAAAATAACAACATGCTCTATTAAAAACAGAGCAGATGATTCAAATAACTTATTTTTGTTGATTAAAAGAAAAACTGCCAGATATTTAATTATCAGACACCAGGTGCAAAGCTGAAAAGCTATTCATTTCTAAGGAACTTGGTAAATCTCTGTCTATTTCTAAGATTGAAAAGCTTGGTTTTAGGAAGCCTGTAAAGTATTAGCTTCTCACATCTGTCAAAAAGATATATACATTGAGTGAATTAGCTGCAGTATTTCCAACATGAAGACAAAGTTGTTTGAAAATAATGGCTGAATGTAGCTGGAGTTAGAAACAATCTAATAACTCAAAATACAAAATTAGATTATCTGCTTTTTGAGTATAGATCTATGAATCAATTTTATTTTATGCTTATAATTCATGTTTCACTATCAGACCATTAATTGATTGTAATATTGTACCATTTAGTTACTTTAAGCAACTGAATTAGAGATATCCAATTAATATTTTTCTGTTATAGAGGTATATTTATATATTTTCCATACTGGGCTTGACAGAGGTTAGAACCTTTAAACCTTAATTTAGGATTAGTTTGCAGGAAGTGAGGGTGGTCTATCAGGTCACACGCCAGATTTCTATCTCAGCGTTCAGGGTTCGCCTCTTACCCGCAAGGATAAACCAACACAAAAAAACCAGTCCAAAAGTATGCCTTTCATAAACACGATTTGAAAGGCATACTTTAAAATACTAAAGGGAAGAAAATCCTTCCAGCAGATGTAAAAGAAAGGGCGATGACAGGTAAAAGCTCGAACATGGCAAGATCGTTGAAAGGATTGCACAGATTTGGCTGTTGAGAGTTTTTGCTCATCTGGAAATTATTGCCCAGTTACACAAAGCAGCTTTGACAAATCACTGCTCAGTCATCCAATGATGTCTTTGAAAGACCTCAGAGACAAAACATAGGATTGACATCAAATTTTATCTCTATACTCAATCAATCTTTAACCCATTTTGCGATTCGTTGAAAGACGTTTTTACAAAATTAACTTTTGAATGCATTTAATATTAGTTGAATCAACTTTTGTTATAATTAAATATTGACCAAATCTATAATTCGTCATATTGGTTGACTGCTTTTTTTACCGAAAACATACTATTAATCAAATGACAATTTTTACCAAACCTGGATTCGTCAAAATAAGCTTTGTTTGGCTCAGATGATAAGCCGATTAGGTTTAGACCCAGATGGTTATAATAGGTTATTAGCAATAAATTTTATTATACTTATATCCTAACCTTCAAAGTTTGGTAAAAATGTAATTCGACATATAGCAATTATTTACTAGTTCGAGGAATTGTGAATTTGGTAAAAATGTCATTTGGTCAAAAGTTGATTTGATGAATTGTTAATTTGGTCAAAGGTTGATTTGACAAATCGTGATTCAGTTGCAATCTTCACGGCATCAACAAAATGCTCTGAAATTATATATCTATGAATATACCAAGTGTCTGTTCCATAATGCAAATGTTACCAGCATGAGGTGGAAAACAGGGAAAAGCATACAAAAAATGGAAGAGCGTCAAAAAACAGGGAAATTAAAATAAAGGGCGAGGCTCTTAAACAGCTTGTCTTTAAATGTTAAAAATTTCTGTTCCATATATGTATATCAACATATGTTTAAACTGTTTCTTATCTCTCTTTTTGCATCGTTCAGTACCACGGTGCCCCCTTGCTCCTCACCGACATCCTCAGTTACATGAACCTCACCTTCACACTATGCTTTACAGTCGAATGTGTACTAAAGCTAATATCTTATGGACCAGGGGTAATACAACCAGGACTTCAATCTTTTTGTATATCTCAATGTGAAGTACCCCTTGCAACCCTTTATTTTGTTTGTTTTTCCCCCTTGCACTTTTCTAACATCTTCATGTGTGTGTCTCAATAAATACATTCAAAATCCAGGACTCTTAACTTAAATTACATCTCTTGTCCAAAAAAGTGTACATTTAAAGTTTATGATGTTTTTCTCACTAATAGTCTGTCCATGTGTCTCCTTGTTTATTTCAGTTCAATACTCTATTGAAAGAGTGAATGAACCCATTTTCTATTGTCATCCAAAACTGTTTTTTTGAGGTTTTGTTTGTTTGTTTTGTCTATGACAAACAAATCACTTTTCTAACCTGTTTGTGGTGTGTGTCTTACTTACATACAATCATTTGCATGAATTTTTTTTAAGCTTAATTTTGTGATATTTTCCAAAAAAAGTCTAAATTTTAAAGCAATAAAAACCAAATATTTTAGCAACAACAATATTTGTTATAACAACATAATATTTGTAAATAATGTATCATTCTTGTTAATCTTGGTTGGGTATAATTTTATACTTTTTAGAAATTTTGTGACAACCTTGGGTAAAATGTTTAACGTAAATATCCAGATAGTTTTGGAAATCATTTCCATGATTCTATACATTCTTTAGCAATGCTCCTGAATAAATTTTTTCCTTTATGTTTACAGCAAAAATACAAAAGTAACTTGTAAATTTCATAAGATTCTTATAAATTCTGGCTGGGAATCATTTTAAGTTTTATATCGTAAATCACTTGAGCCAAAACAAAAGACGCGTTTGTTCAAATGAACATATTTCATTAGATTGTATTCATTACATTTACGAGCACCAGTCTTACACAGTTTGAAACACAAGGTCACAAGGGTTATGGCTCCTTATCCATTCAAAGAGGAGCTCAATGATGACGCGACGTAACAATACGTACCCAAAAGAGATAGAACAAAAATACTAACCTTATCAATAAGTTATTTACATTATCTTTATTGAAATTTTGTTGCAGCAGTTGGCATGGGGTTTAACATGCATATCTCTAGATAGTTATGGTTACCAATCCGTGATTCTATCTTTTCTTTCGCTATCTGCCTGAGTCCCCTTTTTGAACAGCAACAATTGTTTAAAACCAAATATTTGCATGACAAAAATTATTAGTTAAGTTATCTAACATACTTTTTAATTCTGTCCAGGAAATTTTATGATTCTATTTTTTCTACAACACATCACCTGAATCCCTTTTATAACTTATAACATTGTATACAATCAAATATTCCATTATTGATAAATCTATGTTAGATTTATTATATCTTGGCTGTAAATCATTTTGTAATGTTTGCAGATTTTACAGCAACCCTGTGTCAAAAGTTTAATGTAAATCTTTTGATAGTTTCGGATTCTCTTCCATGATTTTATTTATTTTTTTGCTTTTTGCCTGAATCTCTTTGCCTACCTCTTTAGAGAGGATCCCATGCTACACCTCTTACACCTTGATGCTTTCTAACTTTTCTGGGGGCTGGCATAATAAGAGTAAGTAAAAATATACACTTAATGAAGGAAACACATGTTCTTTGTTTGGTTCGATATATTTACAAAAGGTTTCCCCTCAGATCAAATGGCAGTTGTTGTGAAAACTATGCTAGTATAACTTTTATCTAAGAAACACCAAATTTAGAGTTAGCCGCCACGAGAAAGTTAGAATTTTCATTACGGTAAATATTGGGCAATCATATTGGGGAGCTGCATATTGTCAGTACATCTGTCGCCTTAAACTCTTCCCTCAGTTTCAAAGCTAGAAAGCTGATATTTTACATAAGACTCCTCATGTTAATGCCAAAATATTTACCATGCGAGAATTTTGAAATTTTGTCTGGAGGCTGAGATATTAACCATGGTTTCTAAAATGGCCACTGCCTTAGATGTCGTACTGTTGTTCGCTCATGGATGGTACTGCATTTTTCAACGTACAAAAAATGCACATCTAAAGTTGCCGAAGCTTAATAGTCCTGGCATCTGGCTGTGGATCATAAGGTCATGAGTTCAAACCCCAGTACCTCAAGTCAGCGTTTGGTCCACGCTTGACCACAAAAATACACCAAAAAATAATAAAATGATTCTCAGCCAGGCATGAGTTCACCTTATTGTGAAGAAAGGTGTACTTAAAAAAAAATTTTCTAAGAAAAAACCTTCATTTAAGGCGAAGGATTATTTGTTCGAGAATAAAATATGCTTTTCCTTAGCTTATATTTTCTTTGATTTTATAGATGACTTATGAAAGTTGTTGCATGTAGTGTTTCATGTTAGTAAAGATATGTACAATTTTGATTAGATGAAAGTGTATTGTCTATGTGTTGTTGCATGTGAAATGTAAGAGTACAAGAATACTAACATGTTGTTTTTCTGCAAACAGAGTTACTTCAAGGATGCTTGGAATACATTTGACTTCGTGACAGTTGTGGGAAGTATAGTCGACGCCCTTATGGTGGAATTTGCTGTAAGTTATCTTCACTACAAAAAATGTTATCTTTTACAGCACTTGAAGATGTTAATTTTGGTGAATCTTAAAGACCGAGAAAACAATTCTGTGAATCTATATTGATTTATTGCTTGAAGCCGGCACAAATTTACTAACACGGTAGAAAGGTTCTGAAAAAGGGTTTCTAGAACCTTCCAAGAGACATCAGCAATAGGCTACTCACAATTCTGATATGGATTATGAATACCTTGCGTGTTAATTGGTCTAATTGGTCACAATCATAATGATGAATTAGCATAGTTCAAACAGAATCATACTTATTTCTTAATCATAAAATTCAACTAAATACAAATAATACAATTTTGCAGAAAAATTTCATCAACGTTGGCTTTCTACGCCTCTTTCGAGCTGCTAGGCTTGTTAAGCTTCTACGTCAGGGTTACACCATTAGAATTTTGCTATGGACCTTTGTTCAATCTTTTAAGGTAATAAAATAAGGTTGTTAATTTTACTTGAAAATGAGTGTTGGTTGTACTGGTAGTTGTGTGTCAGGGATTCGATAGAGGTTTTAGTGAATAGAATAGAAATATGTTTATTCGCTCATTCGGTTTTTGTACATGTACAATAAATCTTTACAAGAGTGGACTTAGCTTTATTTTATTTGAGTGGTAGCATTGTAATACCTGATGTATGCTAACTGTTATAATCCATCAAATATACACGATTATAAAAGTTTATACAATATCAAATGGGCCAGCGGATTAAAAATCCTTGGGTAGTCTTTCCAAGAGGCGGGAATTTGGTGGTTCACGTGAAAGTAATCCAGATACTGACCGGTCAATGGGTGCCAATTGTTTCTGAAAAATCTTCTAAAAAGCGTGAGGGTTAGTAATAAATTCAGATGATAGGGAAAAACAATTTACTTATGAAGTGTAAATAGTGCTGCAGGAGTGCTAATTTATCAGGTAATCTGGACTAGAGCAGGTGCGAGAAATCTCAGAGTGCCAGAGAAGGCAACTGGGATATGCCAATGATGACCTTTACAACTACGAAAAGAATCTATCCTAAACTGTTTATTGATGGAACGCTAGAGCATTTTGAAGAAAAAGGAACAGCAATTACTATCAATTTAAAGGGAAATGGGGGAATTATGGGTAGTCAAGAGAAATTGATTGGATTCTTAGTGGGTTTGAATTTGGTATGCAAGTGTTTTAACATACTAGCTATTATATTGAAAATACACTAAACTAACCGGTTTCCCATTTTGACAGGCCCTTCCCTATGTCATTTTGCTAATTGCTATGCTGTTCTTCATTTATGCAATTATTGGCATGCAGGTAATTATACATTAAGGAATTTTACAAAAATAAACTTTATGTTAATGATGAATTTTAGATTTTTGGCAATATTGGTTTCAACGCTGACACTGAATACAACCGACACGTTAATTTCCAAACATTTGGAGCTGGAATCATGGTGTTGTTCAGGTGAACTTTTTTTAACATGTTAATCCAAGTGAATCTCATCATATAAACAACACTAAGCTTTTGATAGATTTGAGATAGTCCATATAAGTATCTTGGTACTTTTATTCACTCAAGCTGTCGGTCCACATTTGATCACTGGGCTCCGATTCAGATGTTGATAAATAGGTTTGCGGGCCTAACTCGTTAATTAGTTATTTTTTATTATTCTAAGCAATAAGATTGCGTTCGACAGCCAGGCCCAAGATTCAAGTCCAGTATGTAGGTTATATTTGGTCAACCATTTCTTTATAAGATCACCATTAAGAGAGGCATGTGTGATTTTACTAGGTCAATGCTCTCCAACTCAAGAGATTGCATAATGCTCGTTTGTACGTGATCTCAGGAATAGTCTACATTTATTTCTGCAGATCCATATTAATCTATTTAACTTTCCTTTATAGAAGTTGCTTTTCTACATCTCTTAAGCCAAATACTTTGACCTGTATCAAGGGATGGGTAAGAGAAAGGAAGAAATGTGGAATCCACTACTTGAGAAATATACTAAACTCACCCTCTGTTTGTGGGAGCCTGTCCAATAAAGAAAATAACTAGAAATGATGAAAATACTTTTATTACCTTCAAATATGCAAATCAAATGCAAAATTAGAGGAGACAGTAGAGAATGTCGAGCCATTATGTGATAACGCATTGCAAGGACAGATTGGGTTCTCTAAAGGGTTGAATGTTGCACATGACGAAATTGTCAAATTGTAAATTTTAATAAGTATTCCTAGTGGGTTTGTTGTAACCCTATTGCAGTCAGTGTCCTGGGTATAGGCGCATTGCTCAAAACAAGTTGTTCTTGTTTCGGTTGTACGAAGAAATGTCCACTGTTATTGACGCAATGAACCTCTGAGCATGATGATTAAATGGCAGATTGAATGATCAATAGTCAGGGTGGTAAAGTGGTAACAAGCTGGAATTCTATCCCAGCAGCCCGGGTTCGACTCCCGCCCAGGTAAAATACCACAAAAAAAATAATTAAAGAAATAGAATGAACCACCCAGTGTGCCTTTAATAATGACTACAGAAGTTGCAAGGCGTACTTAAAAAGAAGGAAAAAAATTGTTTCCAGGTGTGCAACTGGTGAGGCTTGGCCTAGCATAATGTTAGCATGTGAATCTGGAAGAGTTTGTGATCCAAGGTAAAGGTCAAACTATGCATTTCATCAATTTTCAACTATCAACAAATTTTTCTTTTGATTATCAGGACTTTCAAGTATAATGAAACAACTGGGAAGATAATTGATCCAGACAAGACTTGTGGCTCAACATTTTCCTACACTTATTTTGTGTCCTTCATCTTCCTTTGCTCTTTCCTCATGTTGAACTTGTTTGTTGCTGTCATTATGGACAACTTTGACTACCTGACCAGAGACTCCTCAATTCTTGGGGCTCACCATCTGGATGAATTCATCAGGATATGGGCAGAATATGATCCCAGTGCTGAGTGAGTAAATTCTAAACTAAAGGTTGTATCTAAGGTCCCTAAGAGGCTCAGAGGACAAGGTTCTTTAAAGGTGTCACATCAGGTCCTCATCAAAGTTTATACCTCCTTGTAAATATAATACAGACAATACAGATCTTGGGAATTGCAAACAGAAGCGATGGCGTAGCGTCACAAACTAAAGCAATTACATAGCACCACAAACAAAAGCAATGACATAGCGTAGCAAACTAAACAATGACATAGTATTGCAAACAAAAGCGATGGCATAGCGTCACAAACAACAGCGACGGCATAGCGTCAAAAACAAAAGTGATGGAATAGTGTCACAAACAAAAGCAATGACATAGAGTTATTAACAAAAGCAGTGACGCTTTGTCACAATTGTAAAAATATGAATTATTTTAGGGGTCGCATTTATTACACTGAAATGTACGACATGCTGAAAAACATGGATCCACCCTTAGGCTTTGGTTCAAAATGTCCAGGTAACAAAATTAAACTTTTTGAAAATTTACTAGAATTTGGCATCAAAGATTTTGCAATTTCCAGATCGACTTGCTTTCAAAAAACTTATCAGAATGAATCAGCCCATTGATGATGAAGGGATGGTTCATTTCACAACAACTTTGTTTTCACTTATCAGAGAGAATTTGGTATGATGATAAATCATTGCACATTTGAGAGTCATTTTGGAGTTGTTGCTTTTGATTTAACTATTTCAGAGCATTAAAATGAGAGCAGCTGAAGAAATGGATCAGGTAAGAGGGAAATTTGATGTTTTATTTTACATGTTACCATAAAAATTTATTGGGCAGTTTAGACTCAAGCCTTATTTAGTCGCAATAAACAACTTTACTAGAGTTAACGCTTCGTTATTATACTTAATGAGAAGCTGTTGATGTTTTATACTCAACATTCAAAGGGAGATAAGCCTTGAACCTATTCCCTTAAATTGTCTGATATTGACTCATAAACAAAAGTATACGAGTTCGTTCACATGAATCTAAATTATAACTGACTCTTAAAATACATTATACTTGCACATGCCAGTCTCTCACAATCATATAACACAAGGTTAAAAGGGTTATGGCAGGTAATCTTTCCTAAAGTGGAAGTCAAGGATGGCGTTATATAACAATACACACCGATTGAACAGAAAAACCTAAATATTAAGAGCATATTTAAATAACTAAGTCCAAACTGAAGAGCCAAAACCTGTGAATCTGGGATGTATACAGTTCTGGATGCATTCAAGGCTTAATTATCTATGATCGAATTGCCCATTCCAGGCCTGTGGCAACAAACCAAATCTGTTTGCGTTGGATTGAAATTTGAGTGATTTATCTTTGTCTTTTGAGCTATAAGTGGTGAAAACTTGTACTTTCCATATTGCAAGAAGACTCCAATGTGAGCCCCAAGGTTTCAGGGGCTTTCATACATGTTCGAGGATCAAGTGTATCAATGAATAGTTCATACCCAACCAGAAAAGTGTCACACGATAAGGCCAAAAATTACTTTTATCCAATGAGAAAACCAAAACCAGTCTGAAGACCCAAAAGTTGTAAATGTGGGATGTAGATGGTTCTGGATGTATTTGAGTGCCTAATATCTGATTGCCCATTCCGCAACCGAGAAGGTCTGTGCCAACCCACCAAATCTGTATTGCATTACAATTCCAGGGATTTTTACCTTATCTTTTGAGCTTTAAGTGTTGAAATCTTGAACTTTCCTTATTGCAAGAAGACTCCAATGTGAGCCCCAATGTCTTTCTTTCACGCTTGCAGAGGAAATGAAATCCAGTCTATTTTAGTATATTGTTATATCAAACCCAGAATCTAGCTGTGGAGCTTGTTGTATCATTGTGATTAATGTTGAAACTTTTAACAAATAGCTAAATTATTGATTATGATGGATTCCAGGCTGATTTTGAGCTTCGACAGACAATCATTAAAGTCTGGCCATATGAGGGAAAAGAAAAAATTGATCTTCTGGTGCCTCCAAGAGAGGGTATGAACCAAGCATTAATAAAGTTTATTGTTCATGAATCAATATATTTGCTGTTTTTCCTCATTCAGAGATAGGTAAAGGTCGCCTCACTGTTGGAAAAATTTATGGAGGATTACTTATTCTTGAAAACTGGAAGGCAACCAAGTTTGGAAAATGCATGCCTTCTGAGGGGCAGGTTTGTGTTTAGAAATATGATAGAGATAATATCCCTTTTGAACCTGAAACAGCTATCCCTAACAGCCTGATGGGTAAGCTAACCAATTATAGTTTTGAAAGAGATCATTGGTCCACAGATGGGCCATGACCCAACCCGAGCATATCTCTGATCCGCAATACAAAAGAGGATCACAGGGCTTTATCCCTGGGCTTTTTCAGACCCCACGACGCTCAAAGATTTTTGTATGCTTGTCATTAAAACTTTATACTGTTTCTATATTTAAAGAGAAAATTTTCTGTCCCCATTTTAATCCAAGCTCAACTGTCCCAAACCAGCTATTTAAACCCTGAAAACTTCACCCTTATTGATCTTCTTTCAAAACTAATTGGTTTACTTGTCAAAATTCAGGCTTTAGCTACAAACAATTTTTTTCTTTAAATTAAAATGGGACAAATATTTATAATTGGGATCTTATTTAATCTAAAGCATGGAGAGAAACTCATGAATAGAAAATTCAGCAATCCTCTTATGATAAAAATTAAAGTTTGTAATGAGAATAAAGGAAGAAATATTAAGTAGACAGAAAAATTCCCAGCAGGAAATGTTAAATATTCATTTGAAAGTGTTTGTAGGTATGTTTGGTTTTTTTGTTTTGGCAATAAGAATAAATTACAACATAAAGAAACATATTAAAACCAGAGTTTGAGGCAACAAAAATACTCTTTTTATTATGATGGGTAACGTTGGATACAATGTCGATTTGTCTACCGGACGCTCCGCTTACTGTAGTTTTGCCTACGATGATTTTCCTACTAGATCAATTCTCCCACTATCATTACTAACCTAACCTAACCTAACCTAACTTAACCTAACCTAGTGTTCGAAACGGTAGAGGGCTAATTGTTGTGGCAGGCAAACCATCGCAAGTGAAACGGTAGTAGGCGAAAGGACAGTTGTCAAAATGCCAGTAGTCAAATCGATGTTTTCCTGTAACTTTGCATTGCATTGATGGCTAAACGTTATAAAAAAAAGTTTTGTGCCTTGTATTAATCAAGCAGTGCTGGAAGGTGATCTTGACCCTTCCCCATCAATTGAGCGGAGCTTCGTGTGGCTGAAATCGGAAACCCAGTGATGATCCTCCCAATCTAGAAAAGAATCAATACTGAACTTTTATAGCTTGAATGGCAAGCCCTTTAAAGAGGGCAAAGCCGGATCAGAGACAAGACTCAATTAAAGGGTTGCGTTTATCTTGAAAAAGAAACATTAGGAAACTTGTTTGTACAAAAGTGTAGGAATGAGAGTTTTAAGTGTCAACTCAATCTTGAATTGAGATTACTGATAATGTGATAAATTTGGAAAATTAATGTTAAAAATATCAATAGAGGCAAAATATTAAATAACGAACGGAGTTCATTATTCGTTAGTTGAATCACTGGATTAAGAATCAGATCCGGAATGCTAATATTGGGAAATAGGGTTGTTTTAACTTCAGTTGTGATAAAAAGAATTCCCACATTGATAACAGGGCTCATTTTATCAAGGCAAACCTCAGACCTGCAAAGGTATAAGTTTGCGCTTTCCTTGGAACCGCAGAGAGTTATGCAAATGCATAAAGCTCTGAGGAAAAGCTTGTTTGTATTTCTGTTGCCTCAAACTAAGTTGTAATCTTACTTGATTATTGTTGATTAACCAAGAATCTGGACTTCATTGAAGACTTCAATAAGGCGCTACGAGTTTTTCACAAACGAGCTTTCCCAAAAATTGGAAAAATGAGGTTTTCCCTAAAACATTTTCCAAAACGCATTTTCCCAAATAATAATGGGGATTAGGTTAAATAAGGTTACTTATTTTGGGAAAATGTTGTTGGGAAAATTGATTTGTGGAATCTTTGTTTGTGAAAAACTCGTAGCACCCTTTAATAATACACACAACAGAGCAGATATCTTATTAGGCAAACGTGTTTCTTTCTTCCAACCTATCTTATTATTCTTGAGTCCCAAATAATCTTATCTTGTTTGCCATGTTGAATTTGTAGCTTTAGAGATTTAACTTTAACTAAATACCAGTAGCCTGAGCAGGACAGAGACGGGTCATTGCTCCTGCTTCCTACTTTTGTACTTTGTCACTTTTAAACAGAAAGGCACCCTTTTACAACGAATCATGGGACTGAGTGTGCCACAAGCCAAAGATGGCATCGATAGAAATGGATTTGCTGGACATGCCAGACCCAAAAAGGTGAGAATTGATACAAACAATCAAACAGGTTAATTTGATACCCTTGCACTACATTCTATTCTCAAATTCTCACTTTTTGTCATTTTGGAAAAAAATGGTCACTATATTCATTGCAGGAAAGGTGTGTTTTTAGTAGAATTTTTGACACCAATAAATACTTTTGAATAATAAATATTTCTTAAAAGTTTAACATGTAATCAATTAATAGATGTAATAGTAGTAAATTTATGAGAAGTTAAAATCCCAAGTTGGTTTGAATTAGATTTTTCATAATAATTATCGTAAACATGTTTACCCAAATTAAAAGTCACGTGTTTTTCAAATTGACTCTTTTTCGTAAATGATACCCTATTTGATCAAATACAAACAAGGCATTATTTACAGGTAAAAGTTAAAAAGCATAACATATGGTGCATCTTATCAAATACGTTCAAACG